>ULTN01009257.1_pt1 | contig 16167 bp, 27 predicted proteins | sample 1957681 | NCBI WGS metagenome assembly ULTN01 (sample SAMEA4835736, study PRJEB28245) | human gut metagenome | biome: gut microbiome; material: fecal sample | place: Denmark | collected 2008
CGCGGCTGCGGCGAAGAAATGGCCGCATTGGAGCTGGACGGCGAAAAGATCAAGGACACCAAGTCTCTTGATGCGCTCGTAGACGGCACTTACAAGGGGCTTGTCTCCAAGCAGACCGTTCGCTTCGACACTGGCGCGCGCTTTAACGGCGGCGGGAAACCGATGACAAAGGACGAGATCATGCAAATTACTGACAGAGCGGAGCGGCGCGCTGCAATCGCCGCAAATATGGATTTGTTTAGAAAGGAAGAATAAAAATGGCTGCTGATCCTAAGCTCATTAAGAAAGCTGACCTCGCGCGTGTGCGCGAAATTGAATTTACCGAAATGTTCGGCTATTCCATCAAAAAGCTGATGGAGGCCTTGGGTGTGACCCGCAAGATCGCAAAGCAGGCTGGAACTGTGCTCAAGAGCTACAAGGCCACTGGCACGCTGGAGAGCGGCGCTGTTGCTGAGGGTGAGACCATCCCCCTTAGCAAGTACAAGACCGAAGCCGTGAACTACAAGGAGATCACGCTTAAGAAGTGGCGCAAAGCCACCTCTGCCGAAGCAATCACCGATCGCGGCTACGATCAGGCGGTAGAGATGACTACCGACGAAATGCTCAAGGACGTCCAGAAGGGTATCCGAAAAGACTTTTTCGACTTCCTCGCAACTGGCACGGGCGCGGCATCTGGTGCGACCTTCCAGGCAACCTTGGCACAGGCATGGGGCCAGCTGCAGGTGCTGTTTGAAGATGACGAGATCGGTGCGGTGTATTTTCTGAACCCGCTGGACGTTGCTGACTACCTCGCAAGCGCAAACATTACCTTGCAGACCGCGTTCGGCATGACTTACGTTGAGAACTTCCTCGGCCTTGGCACCGTGATTCTCAATTCCAGCGTTCCCAAGGGCAAGATTTACGCCACCGCCAAGGACAACATTGTCCTGTACTACATTCCTGTGAACGGCGCTGATCTTGGCGAGGTGTTCGATTTCACCACCGACGCCACCGGCTATATCGGTATCCATGAGGAGCCCGATTACACCAACATGACCGCATCTGACACCGTTATCAACGGCATGGTTCTTTTCGCTGAGCGTATCGACGGCGTGGTGGTCGGCTCTATCACTCCGGCGGTGGGGGGCTAACTGAACTGCTGAATGAGCCTGACCCTGACACCCCGGCTTTCTCCGACATGACAAAAGCTGAAATGCTTGCGTATGCCGATGAAAATGGGGTGGAAGGGGTCAGCAGTTCGATGAAAAAGGCTGAAATTCTCGCAGTTTTGGAAGGAGGGCACTGATGACTTACGCAGACTTTGAATACTACTCCGGCACCTATATGGGCGCTGTGAGTGAAAATGACTTCCCGCGTCTTGTTGTCCGTGCCAGCTCCTTCCTCGATTATTACACGCGCAACAAAGCTAAAGACCACGCCGATCTTGATGCGGTGAAGATGTGCTGCTGTGCGCTGGTTGACAAGTATGCGGTCATCGAGGCGGCGCAGGCGCTTGCCGTGAAAACTCTTGCAAACGCCGCGGCAAATGACGCGGAAGTCAAAAGCGAAACGGTAGGCAGTTATTCCAGAACGCTTGCGACGGGCGGGGAATCCGCGCTGTCTGCGCTCAATGCGACGGACGGGGCGAAGAAACTGCTTGCGGAAACGTGTATGGAATCCCTTGCCCATACTGGGCTACTGTATCGCGGAGGTGGTTGCAGATGTACGCTCCCAACACTGTAACGATTTACAACATCGTGCAGGAGATTGACCCAACAACGTTTGATGAGGTCGAGAAGGTTCATACCACAATCCTGCGTGGCGTGATGTTGCAAGCGTCGAAGGGCGTGAACGTGCGCGAAAGCGGACTTGAGAGCGCGGACGCGGTAAATCTGTACATCCCGTTCGCCGTGGAAGCGGTGGACGGGGTAACAGGTAAGCCGAAAACATATATCGGGCCGCAATCGTTTTTTAAATCGGCAAACAAGTCCGGCCTGTGGACGCTCTCATACAAGGGCAACGGTGGCATGACGTGCTTTGTGAAGGGCGAATTTGTATCGGACGACATGACCGTCGTGCTGAGCCATGACGATTGCTACAACGTGACCAAGGTTGACGCTATGGACTACGGTAGCCCCGATATGCAGCACTGGGAAGTCGGAGGTGCGTAATGGGCATCAAGTTTTCCGTGCATACCGATGGAATGGACGCTGTAAGGGCCGCCATTGCAAAGGCGTGTACGCGCGCTGAGCACGTTTTAGCCGAGCAGATGGAGAAAGACACTCAGCCTTTTGTGCCGATGCTCACAGGATCGTTAACGCAGCGTACAAGGGTAGTTGGCAACGACATCATCTACCCCGGCCCTTACGCGAGATTCCTGTATTACGGGAAAGTCATGGTTGACCCGAATACCGGCAGCACATATGCGCCGAAAGGCGGTACAAAGGTCGTGACTGACCGCAATTTAGTGTTCAACCACACGGCGCATCCACAGGCACAAGCTCATTGGTGTGAAGCATCGAAAGCACAGAATCTTGGAAAGTGGGCGCGTGTAGCAGAAAAGGCGGTGAAGAAGTACGGAACAGGTTAAAAAGACGGTCTCGGCAGCGGAAGAGGATCAAGTCTCCCGAAAGTTGCTTGCGTGGCTAAACACATTCCCTGACAAGCCGGTTGATTTGATTCGGTTTGAATTTCTTCCCGCCGATACTGCGGCGATGGCGCTGTCCACAATTCAGGCGGCGTACATTGTCAAAAAATACATTCTCGGCGGATATCAGGCGGAATACCAATTTAAGGTCATCTACCGCATGAAACCAGGGAATAGCAATGACAAACGGCTCAAAGCTGACGAGCTGCTTAACGCCTTGGGCGATTGGGCAGCAAGCGAGACGCCACCTGACATTGGCGCCGGTCGCCGCGTCATCCGTATTGAGCCTACAACGCGATCCTCTCTTTTTGCCGTTTATGAGAATGGCGACGAGGATCACCAAATCCTTATGAAAATGAACTACGAGGTGATTAAAAATGGCTGATATGACCTTTAACACCACGGCGGGGCAGACCGTAGACCGCGAACTTCTGATCGCGTATCTCAACACGGGCGAAACCGGAACCCCCACGTGGTCTCCCCTCGGTACGCGCGTCACGGATTCCAGCATGGAATATGACTGGCAAGAGGATTCCTCGAAGGATATCCTTGGCACGACGCGCACGACCATGAAGAAACCCATCATCACGCAGACCTTTGACCCGTCTGATTTGGACGCTGGGGATCCTGCCATCGTCAAGGTTTGGAACCTTGCGGTCAAGGAGCAGAACGCGGCGGCGCTGGCGAATCAGGATGTGCTGATTGTCCACGCTTATGCAGGCACGGCAAAGACCGCAGTATTTGCGGAACGCTATTCGTCCTGTATGGTCAAGCCCTCTTCCCTCGGCGGTGAGGGCGGCGGCTTTATCGGTATGCCTATCGACGTGACGCTTGGCGGCGCGCGCACGGTCGGCACTGCCGCTATCTCTGGCAACACAGTTACGTTTACCGAGGGCGAATAAACCATAGAGGGCTGGCATCTGTCAGCCCTCATTTTGGAGGAATATATGGAACTCACTTTTGATTCCGGTGTAAAGGAATATACCATTCGCGGCGTGAACGGCATCGTGACGGTGTACTTCAACCCTGCGGATGTTAACTTTGCAAAGAAAGCATATAAAACCTTTGATGACCTGCGCAAGAAGCAGGAGACCCGCGCAAAGACACTCGAAAAGGATATCCCCGATGATGAGCTTTTCGACATGGTTGATTCTCTTGACAAAGAAATGCGCAGCATCATCAATGACCTGTTTGGGCAGGACATTGCTGATACGCTTTTTGGCAGCGTCAACGCATATTCCGCAGCCAACGGTGCGCCGGTTTGGCAGAACTTTATGACCGCCATTATCGAGCAGTTTGATGAGGCAGTAAAGCGCGAACAGGCGCTTGCCGATGAGAAAATCCGCAAGTATACGCAGAAATACCGTAAATGATGTACGATCTTCCAACGTCGCTGAACGTCTGCGGCGTTGACTATGAAATCCGCTCAGACTATCGCGCGGCACTGGACGTGCTGGCGGTATTTGCTGCGGCCGATCTGACCAACGAGCAGAAAGCGCTTGCGGCTCTGGATATCTTTTATCCGGACTTCTTAAAAATGCCGGATGAGCACATTCCAGAAGCCGTGAAACAAATGACGTGGTTTCTCGACTGCGGAGATGAGGGCGATAATCGCAAGCGGCCTAAGTTGATGGACTGGGAGCAAGACTTTCAATACATCGTGGCCCCCATCAATCGTGTTGTGGGGCAAGAGGTCCGCGCAATGCCTTATTTCCATTGGTGGTCATTCGTCTCGGCGTACTACGAAATCGGGGATTGCTTGTTTGCAAACATCGTTCGAATTCGCAACCTGAAAGCAAAAGGAAAAACGCTCGACAAGTCGGATCGAGAATTTTACCGAGAAAACAGGCGGCTTGTCGATCTAAAGAAGCCGATGACGGAAGAAGAAAACGACACGATCAATGCGTGGTTGGGCAAAAAAACGCCCGACGCAAAATAGCATCGGGCGAAGATGGTTACTTATTTGCAATGAATTCAATTTCGTTTCCAGACCAAAAGTCGGGAGTAAAGCGGATTTCAATCTTTTCCCAGTCTTTGGGGACTTCGTATCCGACAACACCGGTCATTTTCTTACCGGCAGCAACGGCCCCGTCTAACTGAGGTTTATCGGTTGCGATAGTGGCCGAAATGCTCAGATTTGTCGAGTAGTCATCAACATAGGAGTTGAACGATGCGATAGAGCTAACGGCAATATCTTTATCCGACTGGTTATCAATGGAGAATTCGCAAAGCAAAAACACATTGCCATCATCAGGGGTGTTGAACTGCGATCCATTGCTTTCGGTGCAGGAATCAAACTTTACACTGACCCCGTTTAGCTCGGCAGTTTCTCCAACGCCAAACGTTTGTTTCTCTGCAACAGAATCATCGCCCATGCCGCTTAATGCGGCGGCAATCATGCAAATGCCGAAAATAGCAATGATAATCCCCAACACCGGGTGGCGCTTTTTCTGCTTGGCTCCACACTGCGGGCAAGTGGTAGCGGATTTTGCGATAGATGCCCCGCATACCTTGCAAGTAGTCATCTTATCCATTTTTCATTCCTCCTTGCCATTATTTATGGCTGCTTGGATGATATCACGCAAAAAACCAAAAAGCAAGAAGGTGATGTTATGGCTGACGGCGAAGTCGTATTTGAAGCGACTATTAGCGACAAAAAACTCCATCAGGAGTTAAACAAAGTAAAAAGCAATATCGAATCCTTACAAAAGGAGTTCAACCGGCTCGGCGACCAGAAAACTCCGATGGAAGACCGGCTGCGCAGCATCGGCGCAGAGTTGGATGCGGCAAAACAGGAGCTTGCAGATATGCGTACAGCACCGAAAGGCACGTATGAGAAAATCGACGTGTCCGAGCAGGCCGAGCGCGTGCGAATGCTGCAAAGCGAATTTAACAAAACTGCAAATAGCATTGATAAGCTCAACGAAAAGCTCAACAAAACCGGCGATAAGATTTCCGACGCGAAAACGCAGGCAGTCGAGCTAACACAGCAGATCGAGGGCAGAGCCAAAGGCGCAGGGCTGCGCAATGCAACCGAAGCGGCGGCAGATTCCATGAAAGTATTTGGACAGCGCTTAAAATCTGTTGTCCGCAGTGCCCTTGTGTTTACGGTCATTACTCAGGCACTATCAAAGGTGCGCGACTGGGTAAAGAACGTAGTGATGGTAAACTCCGATGCGAGAGAATCCATTGCGCAGCTTAAAGGAGCGCTTTTGACGCTGGCACAGCCTCTTGTAAGTGTAATTGTCCCCGCCTTTACACTGCTTGTAAAAGTTATCACTGCAGTAATCTCGCAGATTACGCGGCTTGTGGCGATTATCTCCGGCAAAAGCGTCAAAGCAACTGCTAACTCGGCAAAGGCGCTGAACAAAGAGACCAGTGCATTAAAGGGAACGGGTAGTGCTGCGAAGAAAGCGGCAAGTCAGCTTGCGGCGTTTGATGAGATCAACCAGATTTCCACCGATACCGCAAACGATACAGGCGGCGGTGCATCTGCCGACGCAATTACGCCGGACTTTAGCTACATGGACGATATCAGCGACCGCCTCAAAAAAATCGCTGATGCAGTCATGCTCATTGCGGCAGGATTAGCGCTGTGGAAAATCAGTAGCAGCTTGCCGGGTGTGCTTGGAACTATTCTGCAAAAGCTCGGCGGCATCCTCATCACGGTTGGCGGATTGATCCTCCTGTGGGACGGTCTATCCGACGCATGGAATAACGGCGTTAACTGGGGGAATCTGCTCGAAATGCTTGCAGGTACAGCGGCGCTTGCAGGGGGGCTTGCAATTGCATTCGGCAAAGTCGGTGCGGGCATCGGCCTTGTAGTGGCTGGCGCAGCAATGATTATCACAGCGTTTAAGGACATTTGTGATAACGGTGCAAATCTCCAAAATACGCTGTTATTGATTGCTGGCATTGTGGCAACGGGGCTGGGGTTCTTCTTCTTGACCGGTAGCGTCATCCCACTTGTGATTGCGGGAATTGCTACGGTAGTTACCGCTGTACTTGCGCTGACTGGCAATCTGACCGAGTTTGCGAGAAACCTTAAAGATAACATCCTTGGCGGTATTATCCAGTTTATCAAGGGAGTGTTCACTGGTGACTGGAATTCTGCATGGGGTGGTGTCAAAAAGGTATTTAAAGGCATCTGGAACAGCATCGTCATTATTGCCGAAAGCGCGGTTAATGCCATTATCAAGGGATTAAACTGGCTTATCAGCAAGATCAACACGATTAAGTTTACCGTGCCGAGTTGGGTCCCTGGCATTGGCGGCAAAAGCATCGGCGGGCATCTTTCCTCGCTTTCTGAAGTGCATCTTCCGCGTCTGGCAACTGGTGCAGTCATCCCCCCCAACAAGGAATTTCTCGCCGTGCTGGGCGACCAGAAGAGCGGGACGAACATCGAAACGCCGCTTGCAACGATGGTCGAAGCATTTAAGCAGGCTATGTCGGAATCTGGCGGCGGTACAACAACGGTCGTTATTCAGCTCGACGGTAAGGAAATTGCACGCAGCACCGTGAAGAACATTAACAACATGACGCGCGCGGCGGGTAAGCCCGTGCTGCTGTACTAAGGAGGGGTAACATGGAAGTCCTTATTATCAACGGCACGGACTACTCCGACGCTATCGCCACAAAAGGCTATGGGTGGAGCCGCAACGACCTCGACAGCGAAAACACGACCCGCACAAAAGACGGGAAAATGCGCCGCGACAAGATTACCACCAAGCGGAAACTGAGCTGTACAACGCGCTCTATGCCTCGCGATAAGCTGGCAAAACTCGATGATGATCTCAATAAGACAACGTGCACGGTCAAGTATCTCGATCTGCATGGCGTCAGAACCAGCACGTTTTACTGCTCGTCGATGGAATGCACGCTTGAAGAAGCAGCGGACGACAATGAGGTGTGGGGCGGCGCGACGTTTAACTTGATTGAGGTGTGATATGGGGCAGACGACAAGCGCGCTGTGGCGCGAGCTGCTCCACAAGCCCGGCACAGAACGAGAGTACAAATTTGACGTTGCGGGAACGGAATATGGCAAAGACGCGGAAGTGTCGCATTCCGTCGAATCGCAGTTGTTTGAAGAATTCGGCATCGGGAACGCCTGCTGCGCAACATTAAAACTGGCACTGTATGCGGACAACGTACCGCGCGCCGCGACGATCAAGCGTTATCTCAGGCTTGTTAATGGCAGTCAGGCGACAGACTGGATCCCCAAAGGCGTGTTTTTTACCAACCGCCGGTCCTGCGATGGGGATTATTGGGAACTTGAAGCATACGACGCTATGAGAAAGGCTGACGTTGTGTGGGAGCCAGACCAGTCGCTTAACTTTCCGATGACTATGCCTGACGCTGTAAACATCTTTTGCCAGTTGATGGGCGTGGAACTGGACAGCCGCACAGTGCTCAACAGCTCGTATACCATCGACTATCCCGCAAATGATTACACCATCCGCAACGAGCTATGCTTTATCGCTGCGGCGCACGGTGGGAACTGGATTATTACCGATGCAGGGAAACTATTGCTTATTCCGTTGTTGTCTATGCCTACCGAGACAAACTATCTCATTACAGAAGCGGGCAGCGCTATTACGTTTGGAGGGGTGAGGATTCTTGTCTGATAAATATTACGTCGGCGGCGACATTACAAGCTTTTCCGACAATGGCAAGTATAAGCCTATTTCCCGTGTGACGTTGCTTGTGGACGACGAAAATAGCCTGACGGCGGGCGACGATACCGGAATGGAGGTCATTGCAAGTTGCCCTCACGCCACGCAGCCAATGGTAAATGCTTTACTGCAAACCATGAAAGGCTACCAGTATCAGGCGTACGAAGCAGGCGCAGCAAACATCGATCCAGCGGCAGAGCTGGGCGACGGCGTGACGGTTGGTGGCATTTATTCGCCGCTGTCTAAACTCTCTGATGATGGCCGCGGATATGCGGGCATTTCTTCCCCCGGAGAAGCGGAGATGGAAGACGAATATCCGGCTGAGGGGTACATCACACAGGAATTCAACCGTAAGATTGCCGAGACACGAACAACGATCACCAAGACCAGCGAGGAGATCATGCTCAAGGTCGAGGGCATCGACGGCAAGTACACTGAGGTCAAAACCACGCTGGACGGCCTGACGGTGACGGACGCGAGCGGCACGACCAAGATCAACGGCAGCAGCATCAAGACGGATAATCTGTACGTCGATGCGGCGAATATCAAGGGTACGCTGACAGCCGACCAAATCCAGACCGGCAGCATCCGCGTCGGCGATCTCAAGGACGGCTCGAATTATGCTACGAAGACCTACGTCGACAACAACGCGGGCCTGAACGCAAACGAGGTCAATAGTGCGATCGCAACGTACATCGACGGGACCTCTATCACAGCGCAAAAGTTACGAGGCCAGACGGTGGAACTCCTGGCAAACAGCAATACCAAAGTGGGCGAAATTTCGCTTGTGGAGACGAACGTTGACTACGGTGTCGGCATCAAAACCCTCTATGGCGGTATCAAGCTGGAATCGGCGACCAATGTATACCTAAAAGCCAGCGGCGCCTACGGTGGATTTATCACGCTGTCCAACAACATTGTGTCGCTCGGCGGCGGCGAGCTGTATATCGGTAGCCAGATGTACGGAAATATCTTACCGGCCGGTAACTGGGGGAAACTGTTTTTCCTTCGTCAGTGAGGTGACGCATGGCAAGTTTTAGTGTTAGCGTTACGGCGACGGGGTCAACGACAGCTGTCCTCAACGGCACGTTTTACGGAGACAGCTACCATAATCGAGCGCGTGCGATCTACGTGACCGGCATTCTGGGCTACGGGTATTACTTGACCTCGAACGAGGATTCCGGCGCGAACAACACGTTTACGGATTCGTTCGACGGACTTACCCCCGGCAAAACCTACGATTGGGAGGCAGTGCTCTGCTATTGGGACACCAACCTCAATCAATGGGTGGAGACCAGCTATTCCGACAGCGGATCGTTTACCACAGAGGGCGGCACTACGGGCGGCGCGGTGTACATCTACACGGATATGTGGCGAGCGTATACGCCGTACATCTACACGGACATGTGGAGACCCTACAACGCAGAAATCTACACCGACTCTTGGTGGGAGTCGGGATAAGGAGGAACTATGAAAAAGCAGGCAATGCAGATCCTTGACAGCGCATTTAATACGCTGTCTTTGGTGATGATCTCCGCGAACGACGCGGAGAAGATGGCAAAGGTCAAGGGAGAGCTGCGGCAGGCATATGCGATCCTCGAGCGGCTCGACCAGCAGGCGGCGCACGTACCCGCAGAGCCGCCCGCGAAAGCTGCCGAGACGGAAAGCGAGGTAACAGATGGCTGATAAAGCAATTTCCGACCTCACTCAAGCAACACAAATCACCAACGAAGATCTTTTTGTTTTGCAGCAGGGCGGCACAGCGAAAAAGCTCAAAGGCGCAACGCTGCTGGACTTCGTCACGCTGAGCGTTGTATCGGTCACGGTGACAACACTGCCCGCAGGAAGTTTGGCAACGGCGACCTACAATAAGTCGACTGGTACGCTGGCGCTTGGCATCCCGCAGGGCAGCAAGGGCGACACCGGTGCGACAGGTGCGACGGGTGCGACCGGTCCGCAGGGTAAACAAGGCATACAAGGTGAGACCGGTGCAACAGGCGCGACCGGCCCCCAAGGCCCCGCAGGCCCCGCAAACGTGCTGACCATCGGCTCGGTCACGTCCGGCAAGGTGGCGAGCGCGACCATTACCGGAGAAGCCCCAAATCAGGTGCTCAACCTTGTGCTCGAAAAGGGTGACAAGGGTGAAACCGGCGAAAAAGGTGCAACAGGCGACACCGGCCCACAGGGTGAACAGGGCATCCAAGGTCCGCAGGGCAGCCCCGGCACGGATGCTCCCACAATTACCGGTATTACCATCCGGCAGAGCGACTATCACCTTATCGTGACGCTGTCGAACGGCACGAGCTATGACGCAGGCTATTGCCGTGGCGCTTCTGGTGCTGGTACGGGTGACATGCTGGCCTCAGTGTATGACCCTCAAAACAAGCACCAGGACATCTTTGCATACATTGATAATGCTATCAAGGATGTCAAGGTAACTACTGACGCAACGCCTACGCAAGGCAGCGCGAACCCTGTGCAGTCGGGCGGCGTGTATTCGGCTCTCACCAATAAGCTGGACAAGACCGGCAACGGCAGCAACGTCACGGCAGCGTTCACGGCAGCGAGCACCCGCGCAAACATTGTGACGGGTGAAAAGCTCTCCGTGCTGTTTGGCAAAATTGCGAAGTGGTTAGGCGACCTCAAAGCTCTTGCATTCAAGGACAAAGTTGCTAAGACTGACCTTGCAGAGGACGTGCAGCAATCTCTCGACAAGGCTGACAGCGCTTTGCAGAGCGCGCCGGTCACGTCAGTCAATGGTAAGACGGGCGCGGTCACGGTTAGTGTTCCAACAGTCCCATCTACCACCTCCCTCATCAAGGGCAACGGCTCGGGCGGGCTGGTGGCGGCGTCTCGCGGAAGCGATTACATCGCAAGCGGCAACATCGTCAAGCAGACGCTCGTGAGCACGGAGACCACGCCCACGGAAAACTACGCGATCAACTGGTACTTCAAATAAGGAGGTACGGAGATGGCAAATGCAAAACTCGGCACCAAAGCCGTCGGCAGTATTGTCAAACTAAAAGTAGGCGGTACAGCGAAAGAATTCTTGGTCGGCCATCAGGGCAAGCCGAGCTCCATGTATGACGAATCCTGCAACGGCACTTGGTTGCTGATGAAGGACAGCTTCGAGGACATACGATGGCACAGCTCGGATGATAACAATCTGGAGAACAGCACCATCCACAGCTTACTGAACAGCACGTTCTTGAACGCGTTTGAGAGCAACATCAGGGACGCAATCAAGCAGGTGAAGATCCCGTACCGTAAGAACGGCGGCTCCGGTGGCTCGGATCAAAGCGGTGCAAATGGCCTGCTCTGCAAGATTTTTCTGCTGTCCGGCTACGAGATTGGCTTCACGACCAGCGATAACTCCTACTTCCCGGTAGACGGTGCGAAGCTGTCCTACTTCGAGGCCGGAACCGGCACGTCCGCCAACAACAAGCGCATTGCGAAACTGAACGGCTCGGCTGACTACTGGTGTCTCCGCTCCCCGATCACCAACAACACCAGCTTGGTGTGGTTCGTCAACTACAACGGCGTCTGCGAGGCCAGCAAAGCATCCAGCTCGTCCGGCATCCGCCCCGCTTTGATTCTCCCGCAGGACATGGAAGTCGACAGCTCTGGCAATGTCACTCCGCCACCGCCCGCTACGCACAAAACGCTCGTCAACGGCACGGTCTACACCGTGCAGGGCGGTAAGTGCATGGTGGACGGCACTGTGTACAATATCCTCAAAGGCAGGACGCTTATCGGCGGGACGGGGTATGACATCAACTTTGAGCCGGATGTGAGCTTGACGTGGTACTTCAACGAAACCATTGATATAACGTCGCAGCCAGACAAATTCTGGGGGTATAGTAGCGGGATTGCTGTCAGCTTTGTGTCTGGCTATTATGGCTTTACCTACGACCATCTTATCCGAGACTACGACGACACTTACGGTGTAAGAACTTTAATCTACTATAGAAAGTCTACCGAGACCAGGGAACTCGCCTACCGAAACGGCTGGCGGGGGGAGGTATACCGCACCATCACTTTTGATGAATTACCCACCGGTGATCTCTTGACGTGGCTGCAAGCCAACGCCACGCCGCAATAAGAAAGGAGCAGCACATGAGTATCTACGTAAAAGTCAACAACACCGAATATCCCGCAGAGATCAACGGCAACCCCAAAGACCGCTCGTGGGGCGAGCGCGACACCAAGACCATCACGCTCACCATGTCCCACGACGCCGTGGCAGCACTGTTGCCCGACAACACGCCGTGGAGCATCGTGCAGCGCGAGACAGTGAACAAGCTCGACAACGACGGCAATCCAACGGGCGAGACCGAAGAAGTCGTCAACGAGTACGACAACAGCGAGTACAGTCTCGCGGGCGACATCACTGACCACCGCGACGGAACCGTATCTATCAAGATGGGCAAGCCTACAGAGACGGAGAACGCCGTCGGCGCGGTGGTCGCCCTCACGGGCGAGGTCGTGACCGTGGCGCGAGCCGCAGAGCTGCGCCCGATGATCGAGCAGGCCAGCGCGTCGCTCTCTGACGGCGAGGCGGCAAAGTCGCCCGAGCTGTTCCCGCGCTGGGCGGATCACATCGGCGAGACCGTCAAGCCCGGCGACCGCCGCAGCGATATGGACGAAAGCGGCGTGCTGCACGTCTACCGCGTCAATGATGGTCACGGTCACACTACTCAGGCCGACTGGCCTCCGCACAAAACTCCTGCACTATGGACTATCATCGACCTCGAGCATACTGGTACTCAGGATGACCCGATTCCGGCCGCTCGTGGCATGGAGTACGAGTATGGCAAGTACTACCTCGACAGCGAGGACGGCAAGACGTACAAGTGCGAGCGTACCGGCGAGGCCGCGGGCGGGAAGATCGTCTTGCAGTATCTTCCGCACGAATTGGTAGGGAACTATTTCACGGCGGTCTAAGGCCGCAGAAAGGGAGCGGGATATGGATAATGCAAAGCACTACGATGATGCGGCGATCGCGCTGATCGAAAGCCGATGCAAAAGCAATACGCACCGCATCAACGAGTTGCAGGAGCATCAAACGGCGCTTGACAGGCTGGCAACGTCGGTCGAAGTGCTGGCGACCAAGCAGGAGACCGTCGAGGGAGACGTCAAGGAGATCAAAGAGGACGTGAAAGCCATCACGGGTAAGGCGGGGAAACGCTGGGACGGGCTGGTCGACAAGGCTCTCGCGGCGCTGGCGGGCGCGTTTATTGCGTGGCTGCTGTCGGGTGTGGCCCTATGAAGAAGCTGAGAAAGCGGGACAAGTACGTCATCGCGGCAGTGCTCAACCTCTGCTGGTACTGCATTGCGGTGCTCGTATTGACCGCGCATGACAAGGTAGTGCCGGACAGCCTGACCGTCGCATGGTTCGCGGCGTGGACGGCAGAGCTCGGCTTGCTGGCTGGAATCAAAATCAAGGGAAAGGACGAATAACATGAACGAAAGAATCATCAAGCGTATCGCAAACCTTATGAGCGTCAAGAGCATCGTGACGCTGGTGCTGACTGGCGTATTCGCGTACATGGCCGTCACGGGCAATATCTCGCAGGACTTTATGACGATCTATGCGGTCATCATCGCGTTCTACTTCGGCACGCAGAGCCAGAAGACGCAGGACGTGATCGACAGCAAGGGTGACGGCGATGCTTAAAAGCGGAGATATCAAGTATCTGCGCGCGGACGTGCGGGCAAACTGCCTTATCTTTCTCGACCTGTGCAAACAGGCGGGCTTGCCCGCTAAAGTTACGGACACGGTACGCGATGATGAGTACCAGCGCTATCTTGTGAGCAAGGGCTACGCCCACAAAGACGCGATGCGCCCGACGTTTCACAGCGTCAAAGCGGGGCTGGCGTTCGACATCTGCAAGGATGTCGCGGGGCACGGATACGACGATCCGTCGTTCTTTGCCCGCTGCGGGCAGATCGGCAAGCAGGTCGGTTTCAGCTGGGGCGGCGACTGGAAGAAGTTCCCAGACCGCCCGCATTTCCAGTGGGACGACCACCTCAGATACACAGGGAGCATGATCTTGGCGGGCAAGTATCCGCCGGAAATGGAGGAGTACATGGATCAGGCAACATTTAACAAGATGATGGACAGCTACCTTGCGCAGCTGCGCACCAAGCCCGTCTCCACGTGGGCGGCGAAAGACTGGGCGGCGGCAAAGGCCGCGGGCATCACGGACGGCAGCGCCCCGCAGGGCCTTATCACGCGGCAGGAAGCCGTGACGATGATCCAGAGAGCAACAAAATAACGGTGTCCTAATCGGGCACAGGAAGGAGCACGGACGGCGAAAGCCCCCTCTGCAAGTCCAGCAATCAGGCATGGACAAAACACACAGAGCGATCCGAGCAAAGCTATCCTCTATGGCTCCCAAGCGGGCCGTGGCGTATATCCTATCGTTTGAGCTGCCAGCGGACGAGGCGGCGTGTATCATTGAGTGCGACGTGCGGCGGAAAAGCTACGCGCAAGTGTGCGACGCGCTGCACCTGTCGCCGGAGGCGGTCAACCGCTGCCGCAGACGGGCATACCAAAAAATCGCAGACGGACAAAGAGAGCACCGAGGTTAATCGGTGCTCTCTTTTTATGCTTATATAAGGTCTTTTGGATTTACGCCGAGAACGTCGGCAATGGCGATCAGGTTTCTGGCAGTCAGATTACCAGCGTCGGCCTCACCCAGTTCCACGCGCTGAATCTGGCGGCGGTTCACGCCGGATTTGATGGCGAGGTCGGTTTGCGTGAGGCCAGCCATGCGGCGTGACCATTCGAGTTTTGAGATCGGGCGGTTATGGCAGTCGCGCCCGTAATTGACCAGCGAACAGGCAGTGCAATCGCTTTCCGCAAACTGACAGTCCGGATATTTCTTTCCCATAATACACCTCAAGCGTCAAGCTCTTCCGCGCCGCCGTTACCTGCGTCAACCAGATCAACGATCTCGCGAAAACAAGCGGCAGGGTCTTCTTCGCCGCCCTCCCAGCTGTCCGCAATGGGGTCGCCACCATCTTTGAGAGCAGCCAGCGTGTCGAGCACGAGACCGCGATCAAAGTCACTCAGATAATAAACGCATTCGCCGTCTTCATTCAGAATGGCGAGATGCAGGCCGCCAGCGTTGTCTTCAAACATGCGATACGTGTACTTCATGGTCATTTCCTCCTGAGGTTTTCCCTCTTGTTTATGTCCCCTATTGTACGCTAATATTAGCGCTCAGTCAAGAGGCTTTTGAGGATTTTGCAAAATATTTTTTGACCAAATGATGACCAAAGGATGACCATTTGCTGGGCGCGATCCACGGTATGATTGAGGCAACAAAAGGAGGTGCGGCGATGTACGACCGACTTTTAGCACTGGGCTTTACTGAGCAAATGGCAATGGACATTTTGGCACTGTTTCCTGACCCTGACGAGCTGCGTACTTACGTTTATTTTGCGGAGCTTTTCCATGTATAGCTATTTCAACCCAAACCCCGCAGGGCGCAACGTATCGGACTGTACCGTGCGCGCGATCTGCAAGGCGACGGGCAAAGACTGGGGCAAAGTCTATTTGTCGCTCTGCATACGGGGATACTTGGACGGCGATCTTCCCAATGCAAACGCCTGTTGGGGCGCGTATCTGCGGTCTCTCGGCTATCGGCGCTATATCATGCCGGACACTTGCCCGGACTGCTACACGGTCGGTAAGTTTGCCGATGAGCACCCGCGCGGGACGTATATTCTCTCCCTCTCTGGGCATGTGGTCTGCGTGCAGGACGGTGTAATTTACGACAGTTGGAACAGCGAGAACGAAATCCCGCTTTATTACTGGGCAAAAGAAACGGAGGAATGAACATGGCATATCCCTATTTCAAC
>ULTN01060060.1_pt1 | contig 16039 bp, 10 predicted proteins | sample 1957681 | NCBI WGS metagenome assembly ULTN01 (sample SAMEA4835736, study PRJEB28245) | human gut metagenome | biome: gut microbiome; material: fecal sample | place: Denmark | collected 2008
TTTTTCAATCATTTATGAAAAAAAGAATAGAAAAATCAAAAATAACCAAAAGAATATCCATTGGACTTTTGGTTATTTTTTATTATGATGGAGATACAAAAACGAGAACTCATACAGAAAAGGAGGAATTGAGTTATGAGAAAAAATTTCATGAAAAAGGTAGTAGCAGGAATGCTTACTGCAGTAATGGCGTTTTCCCTTACTGCATGTGGAGGTGGTGATGCTTCCACAAATGACACAGCGAAAGAAGAAGGATCTTCCGATGTAATTACGGTTGGATTTTCACAGGTAGGTGCAGAATCTGACTGGCGTACAGCAAACTCAGAATCAATGAAATCAACATTTACCAAAGACAATGGTTATGAATTGATTTTTGATGATGCACAGCAGAAACAGGAGAACCAGATTTCAGCCATCCGTAACTTTATCCAGCAGGATGTTGATTACATCGTACTTGCACCGGTTACTGAGACCGGATGGGATGCCGTTCTTGGTGAGGCAAAACAGGCAGGAATCCCGGTTATCATTGTTGACCGTATGGTAGATGTAAAAGATGACAGTTTGTATACTGCATGGGTAGGTTCTAACTTCGAACTGGAAGGTAAAAAGGCAGCAGCTTACTTGGATGCTTACATGAAAGCAAAGAACATGAAAGATATGAAACTGGTTAATATTCAGGGTACAATCGGTGCATCGGCACAGATTGGCCGTACCAAAGGTTTGGATGATGCTGTAGCTGCAAATGGCTGGAACCTTCTTGACAAAACAACCGGTGAATTTACACAGGCAAAAGGTCAGGAAGTTATGCAGTCCTTCTTGAAGAAGTACAAAAAAGACATCAATGTTGTATACTGTGAGAACGATAACGAAGCATTTGGTGCAATTGATGCAATCAAAGCAGCAGGTTATGAAGTTGGTGCAGACAAAGACATGATGGTATTCTCCTTCGATAGTACAAAAGAAGGTTTGAAGAAAGTTCAGTCTGGTGAAATCACTTTGAATACAGAGTGTAACCCACTTCATGGACCACGTGTAGAAGCAATCATCAAACAGCTTGAGAACAAAGAAACACCAGAGAAGAAAGCTTACGTAGATGAAGAAATGTTTGCTCATGATGATACTGTAAAATCGGTAACTGTTGACGGAAAAGAGTATCCGGTAACGGTTGTGACAGATGAGGTAATGGGTGCTCGTAAGTATTAATTCGAACACAATGTAGCAGAAAATGAAACAAAATCAGTAACAAATTGAGTGAGAGAGGAGGAATGATTTCTTCCTCTCTCAATTAGAAAATATCCTGTTATGCAGGTAGATGGAGGGAAAGATGAGCGAGAATATTGTATTAAAGATGAGTAATATCAGCAAAACTTTTCCCGGAGTGAAGGCATTATCCAATGTAGATTTTACATTACGGGAAGGAGAAATCCATGCCCTGATGGGGGAAAATGGTGCAGGTAAATCCACCTTGATTAAAGTGTTAACCGGTGTTCATGATTTTCAGACAGGTGAGATTTACATGGTGAAAAATGCGGGAGGTAAACCGGAATTAATAGTGAATCATTCACCGCAGGAAGCACAACAAAATGGTATCAGTACCGTATACCAGGAAGTAAATTTATGTCCGAATCTTACGGTTGCAGAAAACTTGTTTATCGGCAGAGAGCCAAGAAGATTTGGTATGATAGACTGGCGTACAATGAATCGGAAGTCAGCAGAGGTTTTAAAGAATCTCGATATCCATGTGGCACCAACTCAGAGTTTGGACGAGTGTTCCTTGGCAATTCAGCAAATGATAGCAATTGCCAGAGCTGTGGATATGAAATGCCGAGTTTTAATTTTGGATGAGCCGACATCCTCTTTGGATGATGACGAGGTTCAAAAATTATTTGTCCTGATGCGGAAATTGAGAGCAGAAGGTGTAGGAATTATTTTTGTAACACACTTTTTGGAACAGGTATATGAAGTGTGTGACCGAATCACTGTACTGAGAAATGGTGAATTGGTTGGTGAGTATGAAGTGGAATCGCTTCCACGTGTAAAATTAGTATCTAAAATGATGGGAAAAGATTTTGATGACTTAGCAGATATCAAGGGTGAATATAAGCATGAAAAACATTTAGAACCGTTGATTGAGGCCAAAGGGTTAGGTCATGCAGGTACAATTCGACCGTTTGATTTGACAATCAACAAAGGAGAAGTAATTGGACTTACAGGACTTCTTGGCTCCGGACGTTCAGAGTTGGTTCGTACCATTTACGGCGCTGACAAAGCCGATTCCGGCGTGCTGAAAGTCAAAGGAAAAGATACTAAAATCTCATCCCCATTGGATGCGATGAAAGCCGGCATGGCATATTTGCCGGAAGATAGAAAAAAGGAAGGAATCATTGCCGATTTGTCTGTTCGCGAAAATATTATATTGGCACTTCAGGCAAAACGTGGAATGTTTAAGTTATTATCCCGCAAACAGATGGAAGAATTTGCGGATAAATACATTGACTTGCTGCAGATTAAAACAGCAAGCCGTGAAACTCCGATTAAGAGCTTATCCGGCGGAAACCAGCAGAAGGTGATTATTGCCAGATGGCTGCTTACGAATCCGGATTACCTGATTTTGGATGAACCGACACGAGGGATTGATATCGGAACAAAGACAGAAATTCAGAAATTAGTACTTCAACTGGCGGATGAGGGAAAAGCAGTCACCTTTATATCCTCCGAGATTGAGGAGATGCTTCGAACCTGCAGCCGTATGGCAGTTCTTCGTGACGGAAAAAAGGTTGGCGAAATTGAAGAAGAGGATTTGTCACAAGAATCCATTATGAAAGCAATTGCGGGAGGTGATGAATAATGGCTGAGAAAATTAAAAAAATAACAGGAATGCGATTATTTATGCCGATTGTGTGTTTGTTTATCGTATTGCTTGTAAATGTGATTCGAACACCGGATTTCTTTAATATAACGTTAAAGGACGGACAATTAAGTGGATGGCTGATTGATGTGATTAACCGAGGTTCTGAACTTGTTATACTTGCCATTGGTATGACATTAGTAACAGCTGCTTCCGGTGGTCAGGATATCAGTGTTGGTGCTGTTATGGCGGTTGCTGCTGCTGTTTGCTGTCAGATTTTGTCCGGCGGTGAAGTAAGTACAAATACACTGGCAGCTCCGATTATCATTGCTGCGATTGCCGGAATTTTAGTTGCTGCTTTGTGCGGTGCGTTTAATGGTTTTTTGGTTGCAAAACTAAATATCCAGCCAATGGTTGCTACATTGATTTTGTTTACTGCAGGGCGCGGTATTGCCCAGTTGGTTACACAAGGACAGATTACATATGTCCGTGTGGAATCTTACAAGGCAATGGGTGGATTTCTCGGACCAATTCCGACACCGGTTATCTTTGCAGTCGCAGCCGTTATTGTTGCCTATTTGGTATTAAATAAGACAGCACTTGGTATGTATATTGAAAGTGTAGGAATTAACAGTCACGCATCCCGCTTGATTGGATTAAATTCTACAAGAATTAAATTCCTCACCTATGTAATTTGCGGAGCCCTGGCAGGGCTTGCAGGAATTGTTGCTTCGAGCCGAATTTATTCCGCAGATGCTAACAACATTGGTCTGAACCTTGAGATGGATGCCATCTTAGCAGTAGCGTTAGGTGGAAACATCTTAAGTGGTGGTAAATTTAGTTTGATGGGGTCAGTAATTGGCGCTTATACGATTCAGGCGTTGACAACAACGCTGTATGCTATGAGTGTACCGTCTGACCAGCTCCCGGTTTATAAAGCAATCGTTGTTATCATTATCGTAGTTCTTCAGAGCCCGGTTTACAAAAAGGCAATGCAGAATTACAAAGCGAAGAGACAGTCGAAAAAGGCAGTAGTACAGGGAGGTGAACAGTAATGGGTGAATTTTTGAAGGCAAAGACAAAAAGATTTAACAGCAATACATTTCTTTTCATTATTACAATTGTGTTGTTTATTGCAATGTATGTAGCAGGAATGATTGTATTTGCAGACAAAGGTTTTGCAAAACCGCAGATGTTTACCAACTTGTTTATTAACAATGCCGGATTGATTGTAATTGGTTGTGGTATGACAATCGTTATGATTACCGGAGGAATTGATATCTCGGTTGGTTCGGTAACCGCATTGGTTTGTATGGCGAGTGCTTATGCCATGGAAAATAAGGGGATGAGCCCTTATGCTGCTCTTGCGATTTCGCTTGGTATTGGATTACTGTTTGGTTTGCTTCAAGGCTATTTAGTTTCCTACCTGGAAATTCAGCCGTTTATCGTTACTCTGGCGGGTTTGTTTCTAGGAAGAGGACTTACGGCTATGATAAGTACAGATATGATTTCCATTAAAAACGATTTGTTTCAGAAATGGGCAACATATCAGATTGAACTGCCGATTGGAACATATAATAAACATGGGGTATTTCGGCCGGCATATATATATCCATCGGTTGTGATTGCACTAATTGTGGTTGTTTTGATTGCTATTATGCTTCGTTATACAAAATTCGGACGCAAATTATTTGCTATCGGCGGTAGCCAGCAGAGTGCATTGATGATGGGCTTAAATGTAAAAAGAACGAAGTTTGAAGCTTATATTTTAGATGGTCTTTTGGCCGGCTTGGGTGGATTCTTATTCTGCTTGAACAGTTGTGCTGGATTTGTAGAACAGGCAAAAGGTTTGGAAATGGATGCTATTTCGGCAGCAGTAATCGGTGGAACACTTCTTTCAGGAGGTGTCGGAACGGTTGTTGGTACAACATTTGGTGTACTGATTAAAGGAACCATTACCAGTCTGATTACAACACAGGGTACATTGTCAAGCTGGTGGGTACGAATTGTACTTTCCGCACTGCTTTGCTTCTTTATTGTGTTACAGGCACTCTTTGCAAAAGCAAAAATCAAAGGGAAAAAAGTAGAGAAAAAGGATGTTAAAAAGCCAGGTGGAGCACCACCGGATGAGGTGGCTGCAGAGCCATAAATTAAATAGGAGATTGTCACAACTAATTGTTTCTCTTTTGGGGACCGGTTCTTGCCAGACCGGTCCCTGTTTAATTTTTTAGGGTATTACGTTGACTTTATGAAAAAATAAGAATTGATTTATGGTGTTGCAGAGGAAATATGTTATAATTAACATATCCTAAAAATGAGACAATTCAAGGATAGAATTGGAGGTTTGTGTATGCAAAAGAATGGTAAAAAGCTGTTAGCATGGATGTTAGCAGCAAGCATGGTATTTTCTTTTTCTATGCCAACTCAGGCAGCAAAGAAAAAGCCTGCTTTATCAAAGAAAAAAGCGGTAATAACTGTGGGGAAAATCTTAACGCTTAAGGTTAAAAATATAAGCAAGAAGACAAAAGTAACATGGAAGAGCAAAAACAAGAAAATTGCGACAGTTTCCAAGAAAGGAAAAGTGAAAGCGAAAAAGGCGGGGACAACGAAGATTACAGCACGTTTTCGTTATCAGGGCAAGAAGTATGTAAAAACCTGCAAGGTTACGGTGAAAAAGAAAAAGACAGTAGTTGTGACTAATGCACCGACAAAAGTACCAACCAAAGCACCGACGCAGAAACCGGCAGTGACACCGACTGCAACCCCAACGCAGAAACCGGGCACACCGACTGTAACACCGACGCAGAAGCCGGTAGTGACACCGACTGCAACCCCAACGCAGAAACCAGGTGTACCGACTGCAACACCGACGCAGAAGCCGGTGACACCAACTGTAACACCGACGACAGAGCCGGCGGAGCCTACTGCGACTGCAACAAATGAGCCGGCAGGACCTACGGTTACACCGACGGCAGACCCGGATGAGCCAACTGCAACCCCAACAGCAGAACCGACGAGGGTTCCGGGCACCCCGATTCCGGTAACGGATCCGACGAAGGCGTTGCTTTTGGATTTTGAAGATGGTACCAATCAATATGTGACCGGACGTCAGGGCGAAGAAGAGCTGACTGTTGTAGAGGGCGGTTATAATGATAACTATTGTTTGAAAGTTTCCAACCGTGTGAAAAACTGGGCCGGACCGACGATTGATATCACTCACAATGTGACTGATTTTACAACGTACAAGATTGAGGCTTATGTAAAGCAGACAACGGGCAGCAACAAGACGATAAACTGCATGTGGGAGTCGATGGACTATGCGGGAGCGATGGCTTATACAACCGTGCAGAATGTAGTTGCGCCGAATGGCACATGGACAAAAGTGGACGCAACGGTTGTGGCACCGGGTGATGTAAGTAAATTGTCACTTTATTTTGAAATGGCAAATTATTCAAATGATTTTTATGTAGACAATATTTCTATTACGGAGAAGCATTTAGATATGGAGGCAGTTCTTGCTGCACCAAGTCTGAAAGAGGCATATGCAAACCGCTTCCCGATGGGATGTGCAGTTTACAGTTATAATTTGCAGAATCCGGAGATTTTATCATTTATTAAACATCATTACAGTACGGTTACATTTGCAGATGAGCTGAAACCGGAGAATCTTTTGAACGAAGAGGCAACAAAAGCATCGGAAGATGGCATGCCGGTTATTAATACAGATGTGATTGATAAATGTTTATCTCTTGCTCAGGAAAATGATTTAAGTGTGCGTTTCCATACGCTTGTCTGGTATTCGCAGACACCGGATTGGTATTTCTGTAAGAATTACACACCGGAGTATGATGGTACGGGAACAGCTAAGAAAAACATTACAAATCTTGTTGACAAAGAGACGATGCTTGCTCGAATTGAAAGTTATGTTAAGCAGGTTATTACCTATGCAGAGACTAATTATCCGGGCGTTGTATATGCTTACGATGTAGTAAATGAGGTAATTGACAGCAATGGCTGTAAATTACGGACAGTAAGTTCAAGTTTGTATGGTGCTATTTTTACAGACGATGACAATACTTATATTACAAAGTCTTTTGAATATGCGAGAGAAGCTGAAAAAGCAGCAAATTCATCGGCAAAATTGTTCTACAATGATTTTGTCGGACTGGCATCGCCGGGACAGATGAAGGCAGTTGTGAAATATCTTGCAGATGCAAAAGATGCCGGAAATATTGATGGTCTTGGCATGCAGGCACATCAGACTAATCTTGGTGTGGCAGATGGTGATAATATTAAAAATGCACTGAAATTATTCCAGCAAAATGGCTATGAGGTGCAGATTACTGAGCTTGATTTTGCAAGTAAGGATAATTCAGAGGCGGGTAATGAGACACTGGCAGCAGCATACCAGAAGTTCATGAATATTATATTACAGCGAATGGATGATACGTCTGCTCCGGTAAATGTAAGTAATGTTACATTCTGGAATCTGACAGATTTGGATACTTGGCTGAATAGTTTTTACAGTAATGGAAGTACCTATTATCCATCACTGTTTGATGAAAATTATCTGCCGAAAAAAGCGTTTACGGCATTGATTAATCTGGCAAATGGAGTTGTAGAGCCGACCGCAACGCCGACTGTGGCACCAACTGCGACTCCGACGGCAACTCCAACGGCAACTCCAACCGTTGACCCGGATGCTACGCCAACACCTACGCCGGTTATCACACCGACTCCGGAGCCGACGGCTGAACCGGAACCGGCAGAGACAAAAGAATTGGATTTGGCGCAAGGAAGTATTGTAATCAGTGCAACCGGATATACAATTGGTAGTGCAGAAGAAACTGCATTTACCGGAAATTACACGATTTCCAGTACAGCACAATCGGCAACAGCATATTATATTTTAGTAACGGGCGGTACTCATACGATTACGTTAGATAATCTTGTTTGTACATCGAGTGAGTCAAGTCCAATTAAATTAAGTGGTGATGCTAAGGTAAATCTTATCTTAGTTGGAACATCCGCATTGACCGGTTCCGGCTATCATGCAGGAATCGAGGTTCCGTCCGGTTGTGAACTGACGATATCCGGTGATGGCCAATTGACGGCATTAGGCGGTAACGAATCGGCAGGAATTGGTGCTGCATCAGATGGTAAGACATCTAGCACATTAGGACGTATTATTATCAGGAGCGGTACGATTATAGCCTGCAATACAGGAAGAAATGCTGCAGGAATCGGTGAATCAAGGTACGCTAAAGGTGGCGGAGAAATTTACATCTACGGTGGTAATATTTATGCCACATCTTCCGGTAACGGAGCCGGAGTTGGTGGCGGTGGTACTGCAGATGCCTCAGCTGAAACGATGAAGATTGGAATCTATGGCGGTATCATTTCCGCAGGTGGCAGTACCTATGCAATTGGAGATGGAAAGAGCCAGAGTATTTGTAAAGTGACAGTAACCGGTGGTGCCTGCTATAGTACGAACAGTGGAAAGACGATGTTTGGCTCAACATGGGAAACCCAAGATACTTATGTTGGTACAGAGATTGACACAACAAAACTTTCCGGTATTCAGTCAGTGACGATTGATGGGGTAGACCAGGGAATCAGCAGTTTTTACATCAATGCACAGTCTGGTACTACGAACTATAAGTGGAAACTGAATCTGTATGTGAAGAAAGGTGTATCTCATACGATTGTAGTAACGGATACAAACGGTGAGGCACATGAGTATATGGTTGACGCTTAATCTATAATTAAAAAAGGAGTTCATTCGTTTGAGACAAGATAATGCTTTGCTTTATAGTCTCTTACGAATGAACTTTTTTTGGGGGCTCTATTGACAGATGATGTTTCCTAAAAATATAGATAATAAAAATCTTGAATCTTCCCCCTTTTTTTGCTATTCTAAAAACAGTTTAATCCACAAAGGAGAGAGAGGCGAGGCATTTTATGTTTCTCAAACAATTTGCAGAATTCAATTCGATTTGTATACAGTGCCATGACAGTCCGGATGCGGACGCGATGGGGGCTGCGTTTGGTTTGTATGCGTATTTTATGAATCTGGGTAAAAAGGTAAATTTGATTTATGCAGGGGAACATCAAATTACAAAGCCATCGCTGAAATTGATGGTGGAGCACCTTGGTATTCCGATTCGATATGTGAATGAAATGCCGGAACATGACATTTTGATTACCGTGGACTGCCAGTATGAGGGAGGTAATATTACATCGATGCCGGTGAAAAAAGTGGCGATGGTTGATCATCATCCGATTTGTGTAGAAACGGATGAATGGTGTTTTATTTTCCCGGAATTCGGAAGTTGTTGTACCGTGGTCTGGGAACTGCTTTTGGAGGCGGGGTATCCGGTGAATGCGAACTGGCAGGTGGCAACGGCGTTGTATTATGGTTTGTATAGTGATACCAGCAGTTTGTCTGAAATTTATTATCCGGCAGACAGGCAGATGCGTGATTCTCTGCAGATTAACAGAGAGTGTCTCGATGAAATGATTCATGCGAATTTACAGCGTCAGGATTTGGAAATAGCAGGAGAAGCGTTGTCTCACTATTACTATGATGAGGAAAAGCGTTTTGCGCTGCTGCATACAAAACCATGTGATCCAAATCTGCTTGGCGTTATTAGTGATATGGTAAATTGTGTGGCAACTGTTGACTGCTGTGTGGTATATAATGAAACGCCGATTGGATATAAAATGTCGGTACGAAGTGCGAAAAAAAATCTGCCGGCGAGTGATTTAGCGGAAAAAGTCAGCTGTGGAATTGGTGCTGGCGGCGGACACGCGAATAAAGCGGGCGGCATGTTGATGAAACACATGCTCGCCACACAGTATCCGGGGGAAGATGTAAAAGAAATTCTCATTCAGCGAATCCGTGAGTTTATCCGTGAAGCCGCTTGCTGATTTCCATGAGGGGAATCGGCATCAGAGATAAAATACCTACGACAACCCATTCGCGCAGATTAAGTGACTGCGTATGGAAAATAGGCTGGAGAACGGGCATACAGATGACCAGACATTGCAGGACAATGCAGAACAATACACTAAATAAAAGTTTTTTGTTCCCAAGAATCCCCGTCTCTAACAGCGAGTGCTCGCTTCTCATATTAAACGAGTGAACTAACTGAGATAAGGAAAGTACAGCAAAGCACATGGTGGAATTGCCGCTTGTATAGGCAAAAAGTGCTAAGGAGCCGATGAACATACCTTCTAAAACCATCTGAAAGACGGTATCAAAGTGAAAGATACTTTCATTTTTCGATAATGGCGGACGGTTCATGCTGTCCGGATCCGGTGGTTCAACACCAAGACAAAGCGCCGGAAAAGAATCCGTCACGAGATTAATAAACAACAGTTGTACCGGTAAAAGTGGTGCAGACAGCCCGAAAAAGATAGCAACAAAAATCGTCATGATTTCCCCGATGTTACAAGACAAGAGGAAATGTATGGCTTTTTTTATGTTATCGTAAATGCCGCGCCCTTCTCGGACGGCACTTACAATAGTGGAAAAATTATCATCCATTAAGATAATGTCAGATGCATTTTTGGCAACATCGGTTCCGGTGCGTCCCATGGCACAGCCGATATCCGCTGCTTTTAGGGCAGGGGCATCATTGACACCGTCGCCGGTCATGGCAACGACATTTCCCATCGCCTGATACCCTTTTACGAGACGTACTTTGTGGGCTGGAGATACACGGGCAAAGACATGATATTTTTTGAGCGCCGCCGGAAGTGAACGGTCGCTGATGGCATCTAAGTCGGCTCCCGTAATGACCTCATCTTTTGTCTGGCAGATGCCAAGTTCCTTGCCAATCGCCGCAGCGGTATTTTTATGGTCGCCGGTAATCATAATCGGACGAATTCCGGCGTGCTGGCAGCTTTTAACAGCGGCGTAAGCTTCCGGGCGGGGTGGGTCAATCAAACCTGCCATTCCAAGGAAAACCAAATGGGATTCTAAGGAATTGTTGTCCGGGCGGCTTTTGTGCAGACAAAAACCGAGAGCAATGACGCGAAGTGCATTGGCGGTGTAATTTTCAATTTGTTCATTTAATCTATGCCGCATCGTATGTGTCAGTGGCCGTGTGCTGCCATCTTTATCGAGATACGAGTGACAGTTGGCAAGGATAAATTCAGGAGCTCCCTTAGTTATTGCTAAATATCCATTGGGTGTCCGGTGCAGCGTTGTCATCCGCTTGCGGATTGAGTCAAAAGGGATTTCTTCAATAACCGGAAATTCTTTTCGTACTTCCGTATAAATAAGTCCGCTTGATGCACCGTAATGAATCAGTGCATGTTCGAGTGGACCGGATTGGTTGTTGCAAAGCAGAAAATAACGAAGTAATGTTTTTTCATTTTCGGTGCTGTATATATTCCGAACTGTCATGCGGTTCTGGGTAAGCGTGCCGGTTTTGTCAGAACAGATAACAGAAGCACTGCCTAGTGTTTCCACGGCAGGAAGATGGCGGATAATGGCACACTGTTTTGCCATGCGCTCGACGCCAAGGCTTAGCATGATGGTGACAAGAGCAGGCAGACTTTCCGGAATGGCTGCGACGCCAAGACTGACGGAAGTCATAAACATATCAAAAACCGGCTGATTTTTCTGCAATCCCAGAAAAAATAGAATGGCACAAATAATCAGGGCCAGGATGCCAAGCACTTTTCCTGTATGATTGAGGCGCCGGGTAAGAGGTGTCTGTGGTGCCTGTTCGTGTGAAAGCATACCGGCGATTTTCCCAATTTGCGTATTCATACCGGTTTCCGTAACACAGAACAGCCCATTTCCGGTCGTAATCATTGTGCCCGAAAATACCATGTTGAGCTGGTCGCCGAGTGAAAGATTTTCCATATGCAGCGAGTCGGAAGTTTTTTCGATGCTTCCCGTTTCGCCGGTAAGGGCGGATTCATTTGCCGACAGATTGTGCGTAAGGAGAAGTCTGCCATCGGCGGGAACAAGACAGCCGGTGTCAAGATAGACTAAATCTCCCGGTACAAGTTCCGGAGAAGATATGGTCTGGCGTTTTCCATCTCTTAGTACCTGACATTGTGGCGTTTGCAGAGAACGAAGGTGAGCCAGCGAATGTTCTGCCTTTTTCTCCTGATAAATGCCAAGCAGAGCATTTAGTATAACGATTGCCAGAATGATTAAAGGGTCGGTCAGATTTACTTCTCCCTGTGCATAAGAAGCAAAAAAAGAAATGCCGGCGGCTGCTAATAAAGTAAGAATCATAAAATCTTTAAACTGCGCTGCAAACTGACGGAAAAATCCGGGACCTTTTTCGCTTTGCAATTCATTTTTTCCATAATGTCTTTGGCGTTTGACAACTTCTTTTTGGGATAAGCCCCGGTCTTTGAAACGGTTGAGTTTATCCATTACTTCCTGTGATTCCATTTGATACCAGTTCATACTTACCTCCAAAATAATTGACTGTTTTTGTCGAAAGGACTCTCCTCTTTTTCCTTATTTGCATAAAATAGAATAAGGAAGTGGCAGGAGGAGCTTGTGTTTGTTGTTTGCTTATTAGCGTTGTCAGTGAGCCTTGACACGCTGGGAATTGGTATGGCATATGCAATGTCGGGCATTTGCATACCCAAACGAATCCGGTTATTTATTGCGTTATTAAATGGCGTGCTGACAGCGGTTGCACTTTTTGCAGGTTCGACATGCCTTGCGGGGCTGCCGGAACCTTGTTTTCGCCTTATTGGCGGTGGGATTTTGATTTTGCTTGGCGCAAAAACGTGCATCCGTGTGTTGCAAAACAAAGGGGAAGTACAGTATGACAAAGATAATTCCCGAAGCATTGATATAAAAGAAGGCAGTGCGTTGGGAAGTGCCCTTGCGCTTGATTCGGTGAGTGCAGCACTTAGTCTGGTCGGTCAGGGAACCATAATCTGGTTATTTCCTGTATGTACCGCTTTTTTATGTGGAGCCTTTTTGTGGATTGGCGGGCAGAGGATATACCACGTGCGCCGTCTAAACGGAATCAGTGGCATACTTCTTATTCTTCTTGGTTTGTTTCGCGTGCTGCCCGTTTTTTTCTAATAGCATTGAGGGCGAAAATTACTAATAGGACAATACCTGTATAAAAAATAACATGTTTGTATTTATCAAAATAATGAAAGAACAAATCTTTGTATTGATAAAAATAATAACCAAGACCGGTTAATACCGTGTTCCATGTAACAATGCCGATGGCAGAATACAAAAGATAACGGCTGATATTCTGCCCCATGGCACCCGCGACAAAGCCGATATAGGTGCGGCACAGAGGAATCACGCGGCTGACTAGAACGGCACTTTTTTCGTGATTGCCAAAGACACGGTAGGAGGTTAGGATTGGTTTCTCCATAGAAGAAAAACGTTTCATAATGCGTTCCAACAGTGGAGAACCGCCAAACCTGCCAATGCCATACGGAATCAGTGCCCCAATCAGTCCTGCTCCCGTTGCCAAAAGGACAAGATATGGAAAAAACAACCCCTGCCCGGCAGCCATAACCCCCGCCAATGGCAGAATAATCTCACTCGAAACAGGAAAACAGGCATATTCCAACATAATCAGCACAAACATAGCCCAAATGCCATAGTTCTGTAAAAACGACTCAATCCAATCCATTCATCATGACCTCAGTATGATTGTTACAGTGTATGAGGTGATAGTCGGAATTATTCTCTAGAATAGGGGGATAACAAAATTCAACCCATTTAGAAAAGTTGATACGAGAGTTTGCGGTCATTGCTGGCGTTTTATCAATATTCCAGTAAATCACCAAGAAAGGATTTGCAGCTCGTGGGTACAAATACGCAAGTATCTGACATGCGTAGTGGGCATGTCGATACTTCTGCGCATTTGTCTGAGCGGGAGCGTCCACGAGATGTAAACCTTTCTTGGTAATTTACGGAAATTAAAAAAACGCCACTAATTAACTGCCACAAACTCTCCTATCACAGTCCTTGACAAAGGATTTTAGTGTTGGTATTATAAAATAGTATGCTTGCGTACATTTTGACACAAATAGGAGGTAGTTTTGAAGAAGAAAATCAGCTTATTCGTTTTGTTGTTTCTCTTAGTATTGACAGCGAATTTTCAGACAACAAATGCGGCAGCAAAGAAAAACATATATAAGATAAAAGTAAACAAATTAAAGAATACGGTGACGGTATACCGTCATACGAAAAAAGGAAAGTACAAACCATATAAAGCATTTGTCTGTTCATCGGGCAAAGCGACACCGGTCGGCACTTTTTCTTTGAGAGAAAAATATCGGTGGCATGCACTGCTGGGACCGTCTTACGGTCAGTACTGTACAAGAATTTATGGAGGCTTTTTGTTTCATTCGGTATGGTATTATCAGCCAAAGAAAAATACACAGTCCTATGCTCAGTTTAATCGGTTGGGAACGATGGCATCTCATGGATGTATCCGATTGACGGTGGCAGACAGCAAATGGATTTATGATAATTGTCCATCCGGCACAAAAGTAGTAATTTACAATTCGCCAAAGGCAGGACCGCTTGGAAAGCCGAAGGCACAGAAGTTATCCGGGCATATGGGATGGGATCCGACTGATCCAGATATTCATAATCCATATTTGATTAAGGTAAAGAGTATCAAGCTGAGTACTACGAAAAAGACATTGGAAATTGGTGGTAAAAAGAAGGATGCTAAGTTTACGATTCGGGTAAAAAAGATTTTACCGAAAAAAGCGATGATCAAGAAGATGAAATACACTTCTTCCAATAAAAAGATTGCAACTGTCAATCAAAAAGGTGTCGTAAAAGCAAAGAAAAAGGGAACTTGTAAAATTTTTGTGGAGACAACCGATGGCAGTAAAATAAAAAAGGTATGTAAGATTACAGTGAAGCAGGTGGAAAAGAAACCGGTTGTTGTGCCAACACCGACACCGGCAGTTACACCGACGCCAACACCGACCCTTACACCAACGCCGTCACAAACGGCAGAACCAACACCGACATCAACGCCGGAATCGGCATTAAATGAGTGACAATAAGAAAAGAGGTAAAAAAATGAGTCAGAGTTATAATCCAAAAGAAATTGAAAAAAAATGGCAGAAAGTCTGGGAAGACGAAAAAGCTTTTCAGGCAACTAATGATTTCAGCAAGCCCAAATATTATGCCCTTGTTGAATTTCCATATCCATCCGGACAGGGACTTCATGTAGGACATCCGCGTCCGTATACGGCACTTGATATCGTAGCACGTAAAAGAAGAATGCAGGGCTACAACGTACTTTATCCGATGGGATGGGATGCGTTTGGTCTTCCGACAGAAAACTATGCAATTAAAAATAAAGTACATCCAAAGGAAGTAACGAAGAAGAATGTTGCAAGATTTAAAGCACAGCTTCAGGCACTTGGCTATTCCTTTGACTGGGATCGCGAAATTAACACAACAGATCCAAATTACTACAAATGGACCCAGTGGATTTTCCTGAAATTATTCAAAGCAGGACTTGCTTACAAGACAGAGATGCCGATTAACTGGTGTACTTCCTGTAAATGCGGTCTTGCCAATGAGGAAGTTGTAAACGGTGTGTGTGAGCGCTGTGGAAGTCCGGTTATCCGTAAGGTAAAGAGCCAGTGGATGCTTAAAATCACGGCATATGCAGATAAATTGATTGATGATTTGGATGGACTTGACTATATTGAGAGAGTCAAAGTTTCACAGAAAAACTGGATTGGACGTTCTCATGGTGCAGAAGTAGACTTCCAGATTAAAGATAAAGAAGAAAAACTCCGCATTTACACGACACGTCCGGATACTTTGTTTGGTGTAACTTACATGGTAGTATCTCCGGAACATCCATATCTGGATAAGTACAAAGATGAGATTAAAAACTGGGATGAGATTGTAGCCTACCGTGAGATGGCAGCAAGAAAATCCGATTTTGAGAGAACCGAGTTAGCAAAAGATAAAACAGGTGTAGCAATTGACGGACTTTTGGCAATTAATCCGGTAAATGGTGAGGAAATTCCAATCTGGGTATCCGATTATGTATTGATGAGCTACGGAACAGGAGCGATTATGGCGGTACCGGCACATGATACCCGTGACTGGGAATTTGCCAAGAAATTCAATTTGCCGATTCACGAAGTAATTGAAGGCGGTGACGTGGAAAAAGAGGCCTTCACGGATGTTGCTAC
>ULTN01058848.1_pt1 | contig 16030 bp, 10 predicted proteins | sample 1957681 | NCBI WGS metagenome assembly ULTN01 (sample SAMEA4835736, study PRJEB28245) | human gut metagenome | biome: gut microbiome; material: fecal sample | place: Denmark | collected 2008
GGTGGATACGTTTCTCGGCGTGATTCTGGGAATTACCACCGCACAGTATAAGCAGAAGCAAAAAACCGACGCGGCGTGAGTAAGCAATATAATGAAGAAACCCGCCTGTCCAGCACGACAAGCGGGTCAATTTTTGCGGAAAAAGTCAACTCCGAAGGTGCGCACACCGAAGGTTTCCAAAGGGCGATCGGAAAGCCCTTTGGTCGCGCCCGCAGGCGCGATTCCCCCTGCTCCATAAAAAACAAGCATGAAAAAGCGATTTGCCGGATGCACTAAAAACGCATTCCCCTGCGCTTTGCAACCGAAGCGCTTATTCGCACTCAATGCCATCCGAGTACAGCACCAGCTGCGGCTGCTCTTCGTTCGCGGGCAGATACCGCCAGCATTCCTCTCCCCCGGAGGTGTCTACCAGAATGCTCCACACCGCGCCGTTGTCAAAGCACAGCGTCACATCCCCAATAGAATCCACCATCACCGTGCGGACGATGAAGCGGTTTTCGATGCCTGTCAGCACGTCGTTCAGCTCCACAATGCGGTCGTCAAGCCGGTTCGCGCCCAACTCGTCACAGCGGTAGTCATCCGGAATGACATCCTCCTCCAACCCCTGCTTGCGCCACAAATCCCACATGGCTTCCGACGGCTGGAAATAGTCACTTCGCGCCAAGGAAACCCGCCCATCCTGCACCAGACGATAGTAGCATTGCAAGTGCAGGGATTGTTCCTCCTGCACCTCGGTCGTCAGCGCGCGCGGCGCAAACGACAGGCAAAGCAAATCCGCCGTGCGGGAGAGGTTGATGAGGGTGCAGCCGACCAAATCATTGAGCTTCTTCTGGACAAAAAGCATGTCCGTGTTGTTCATATTAGTCCCTTCCAATTTTCCACTGGGGATTTACTTTCCGCCGAAAGCGTCCAGCACCGCCTGCGCCATGCCGCTCTTCTCGCAGTGCGCCGTGTGGCGAATCGGCAGGGAACGCAGTGCCTTCACCTGCTGCGGCACGGGCATCCCCGAACGCGCTTCCAATTCATCCGAGCAGGCGAATGCATCCAGTCCGGCGACGGCGTTCTTTCCGGCGACGGCAGTCAGCACATCGGCGGCGAACTTGTAGGGGCTGGCGGTGGACACGATGACCGTCGGGGTCAAATCGCCCGACGTCTCGCGGTACTGGCGCAGGACGCGGCTTGCAACGGCGGTGTGCGTGTCCATCAGGTAGTGATGCTGCTCGAACACGCGGGCGATTTCCTCCGCGCAGTCGCGGTCATCGGCGTACCCGGCGGCAAAGACGCTCAGCAGCCACTCCTGCCGCTGCTGACCAACGGCGTAGGACTGGCTCGGGCGCAGCTGCTGCATCCAGCGGGCAATCAGCGCGCCGTCGCGGTCGGCGCATTCAAACAGCAGACGCTCCAAATTCGAGGAAATCAGGATATCCATCGAAGGGGAGGTCGTCTTGAAGAACTGCCGGCGCGTGTCGTAAACGCCGCCAAGGAAGAAATCCGTCAGCACGTTGTTGCGGTTGGAGGCGCAGATGAGCTTCTTGACCGGCAGCCCCATGCTCCGCGCGTAGTAGCCCGCGAGGATATTGCCGAAATTGCCCGTCGGCACGACGAAATTCACCTCGTCGCCCAGCGCAATCGCGCCCGCGTTCAGCAAATCGGCATAGGCGGAGAAATAATAGACAATCTGCGGCACGAGGCGGCCGAAGTTAATCGAGTTGGCGGAGGAAAGCACCTTGCCGCGCGCGTTCACCTGCTGATGGAAATCCGCGGAGGAGAACAGCGCCTTCACGCCGGACTGCGCATCGTCGAAATTGCCGTTCAGGGCGATGACGTGCGTGTTTTCGCCGCCGGTGGTGGTCATTTGCAGCTTCTGCACGTCGCTGACGCCGTCAGTCGGGTAAAAGACGGTGCAGGATGTTCCCGGCACGTCCTTGAAGCCTTCGAGTGCCGCCTTGCCCGTGTCGCCGCTGGTTGCGACGAGGATTGCCACTTCGCGGTTTTCGCCGTTCTTCTTGGCGGAGAGCGTCGTCAGGTGCGGCAGCAGCTGCAGCGCCATATCCTTAAACGCGAGCGTCGGTCCGTGGAAGAGTTCCAGCACATGGGTGTTGCTGTCGAGCTTTTTCGTGGGCGCAATCGCGGCGTCATCGAACTTGGCGGCTTCGTAGGCGCTGGCAATTGCGTCCGCCAGTTCCTGCGCATTGAAATCATCAAGATAGCCCCGGAGGATGGTCAGCGCGCGGGCGCGGTAGTCGAGCTTGGTCAGCGCGGCAATGTCCGCCAGCGTCATCTGCGGGAACACCGCCGGGACATACAGACCGCCATCGGGCGCAAGACCGCGCAGGATGGCTTGGGACGCCGTGACGCAGGCGCCGCCGCGGGTGGAAATGAATGACATGGAAATCACGCTCCTATCCGCAGGGCGATGCCTGCTGGGTTGAGGGCAAGAAGGGGTTCTTGCCGAGTTTCTGCTTGCGGTTGCTGGGTTTCCTACCTATTATAAGAGGTAATTATGTTGCAGGGGGGCGCTCCTGCGGGAACGACAAGGGACAATGAAAACAGGAGAAGCCTGCACTCGCCCCCTTGCCCACTGCGCGCAAAATACCAAAAGGGCGGCGGCTTACATGCTCCGCCGCCCTCGTGGGCTGTTCCAATTAGATGATGTAGCCCTTGCAGAAGTCGGGCAGCGCTTCGGGATCGGCGCTGACGGACAGCACGAACGTCACATCATGCTTCTGCGCGTACTTTTCGAGGCTGTCGAAGAACCACTTCGCGTCGGCGAGGTCAATCTTGATCAGCTTGAGGAACGCGTCGATGAAGACGGTCTTGACGTCGTAGTTGCTGGCGAGCATACCGCCGAGGAAGCCGAGGAACATTTCCGCGCTGGAAACGCTGTACTCTTCGACGTTGACGAAACGAACCGCACGGTCCACTTCGTACATATAGCTGTCGTTCTTGTCGAGGAAAACGACGTTGCCGGAGCTGGTCTTGACCGCGTTGTTGGTCATGTCAATCAGCCGCTTGGTCTTGCCGGAGCCCTTCTTGCCTGCGATAATCTGAATCATGGGTAAACGCCTCCTTGTGAGTGAGAGTTTCGTATCTCTATTATAAACCATTTTGCGCCCGGATGCAATGCCTCTGATGAAATTCCTTTGTGTTCGGGAGAAAAATTCACCGCTTTTACGGTGACGTGTCCTCCTCGTTGCCGGGTGCATCTGTATCATTCGCCATGAGGGTCAATAAATCCTGCTTCTTCAGCGGCGGAAGTTCACGTTTTTCATGACCGGGGATGGACGTGTCGAGCTTGCAGACTCCGGCGCAGTCGCACCACTGGCAGGCGTTCCAGTCTCTGATGACGGCGGGGGACGGGGTGATTTCGCCGCTGCGGATGCGGTCGGCCAGCTCCGCCGCCATCTTCTTGGCGTGGGCAAGCAGCGCTGCCATTTCCTCCGGCGTGTAGCCATCAGACGAGGAAGCGACGCTGCTATCCGCATTAAAGATTTTCGTGAACGAATATCCCGGATTGGAATCCAGCGCTTCCACCACGTCCACATCCGCCAGCACAATGCCTTTCAGGTGCAGCTTTTTCGCAATCGCCTTTTCCGCGGATTCCTTTACATCCGCCGTATCTACCATCGGGTCTTGAATCGTGAAGTAGAATGCGCCCGCCGGATTGCCGTCCAGCCCCTCGCACGCGGCTTGCAGATACAACAGCAGCTGCAATTGAAGCCCGTACCATAGGCGCGTCGGGTCAATGTCGCGGTGGCTGCTCTTGTAGTCGGATACGAGCAGATACACGCCCTCGTCGCCCTCCCAGCGGTCGATGCGGTCGATTTTTCCGCGCAGGGCGATTTTCCGTCCATCATGCAGCGTCAGCACCACCGGGGGCAGCCCGTCCTCCTCGCCAAACACAACTTCCTCGCCGACGGTGCGGAAGCGGCTGTGCTGCGCGTGATGCGTGAACATCCACGCGGCGCGGTGCACCGTTCGGCGGTACTTCTCGCCCTGCAGGCGCAGGGACGGCGTTTCATTCAGCGGACCATCCGCCCACGCGGTCGTCAGCGGCAGCAGCACCGTATCCATCAGCGCGTGGATTTTTTCGTCCGGCAAATCCGGAAAATCCGGCTCCTTCAGCGCAAGGGCGGCGTACCCCTCCATCGCGGCATGGTAGAAATCGCCCACATCCGCCGGGTCGAACTCGTACTCGCGGCGGATGACGGGCTTCAAGCCGTAGTTCACAAAGTGCCGATACGGGCACTGCGCGAAGCCCTCCAAGCGGCTGATGGACACCTTGTCCTGCGTGAAGAGCCGCCGCGTGTGGTCGCGGGAGAGGAAAATCGCCGTGCCGTGGCGGTTCAGCGCATCCAGCACGGCCTGACAGCGGCTGTGCCACTCCGGGTCGAAATACAGCCAGCGCAGGACGTTCGCCCATTGCTCCGGAAGCGGCGTGTCGGTGTCGACAGCTTGCCGCAGGTGGTGCGGCAGTGCATCCAGCGCCATGGCGGGGGAGAGCGGTGCGACGTCGTTTGCCAGCACGCCGCCGGATACCACCATATGTGGGAACAGCTGCGTCATGTCCTCCAGCAGCCCCGCCGGACGAAACGCCGTGCCGTCCTGCCCGCCCTGCGAACAGGTGACGGTCAGAAAGCGCCGGGGGAGAGATAGTGTACGGTAGAAGTCCGACTGCCGCAGGGCGCACGTCTCCTGCTGCGTCAGGCCAATCGCGCGCTGCGCCAAGTCGCACAGCGTGCGCCGCTCCGTCTCGGACAGGAGCGAATCCGCCGTACTGCCCAGCGCGCCGTCCTGCATTCCCATGACGAGCAGCGCATCAATCCGCCCGGTCATCAAATGTCCCGCTTCGCCAATCATCACCGTGTCCGGCTGCGGCGGCAGGGACGAAATCGACGCGCCTGTCAAACCTGATTCCACGAATCGTGCCAAATCCCGCTGATTTGCCTTTTGCGTGCTCAGCAGCGCGTACAGCTGATCAAGCAGCGTCATCAGGATTGTCCATACCTGCCGATTCTGCGTTGCTTCCGCCGCCATCCCGCGCGAAAGCAGCGCTTCCTCGCGCGCCATCAGGCGGTCATACGCATTGGTATCCTCCAAGAAGCGGAAAATTGCCTCGACGGAATCACCCGCTGTTTTTGCGCGGCGGAGCGCATCCCGAAGGGCCTCCACAGGCGAAATCAGCCGGACACGCAGTTCGTCCATATCCGCCGCGTCGTCGCCATAAGGGAACGGACGCAGCCACTTGCCGCGGTTGATGCCGTGCGTGATGGCGTAGTTCTCCAGCGAATCGGCTTCGTCGCGGGTCAGGGAAGAAAAGCCGCTTTTTGCCACTTGCAGCACATCCGCGCGGAGAAATCCGCCGGAGATGCAACGCAGTGCGCCGACGAGCATCCGACTCAAGCCGTGCCGCGCCGCACTGTCCTTCCGCGCCTGATAGCAGGGAACCCCCGCGCTTTGCAGCGTGACGGCGAGGATGCCGGCCATACTCTGCGCATCTGCCAGCGCGACCGCCATATACTGCCACGGAATGCCGCGCTCGTGCCAGCTTTGCAGCGTCTGCGCGGCGAAAGCAGCTTCGGCATACGGGTTTGCGGCGGCATGGATCGTCAGGGCGGACGCGTCGCCGGGGTACACCACGCCGTCACGGGCGAACAGGTGCGCTTCGAGGTGGCGGAGGGCTTCGTCGCGCCCGTCGGGTTCGCTTGGCAGCCACTTCCACTGCACGGGAATGCCGCGCTGACGCAGCCATCCGGTCAGCTCCGCCGCACTCCTGCGCTGGGAGGCGAAAACGTGCCCGTCGCTTGCAGTGTCCTTGTCCATCGTGAACGCAACGACCATGCGGGTACACTCTGGCGCAGCGGTCGCCAACAGGACGCACAGCGGCGTTGGCAGCATGTCAAACTGGTAGACAAACACGGCGGCATCGCGCATCAGCCCGCTTTCCGGCAGCCGTTCCACCAGCTCAAACTGCTGCGTCGGCTCATCCTGAAAGCGCTCGGCAATCAGCACGTCATACGTCTGCCAAAGCAGCAGCAAATCATGCGCTTTTGCCTTCAGTGCGCCGGATGGCAGCTCCTCCGCATAGGCGGCAAATTCTTCGCTTGACAGCCCCGTGCGCTGGAAGTCCATCAGCAGCGTGGACAGCTTCTCCGGCAGCCCGGGTGACAGCGCGACGCGGCGATAATAGTGCAGTTCCTCCTGCTTCAGGGAAAGCGCCTGCGCCAGTGCCATCCGTCGCCCGCTTTCGTCCAGCGCGGCTTTGGGCGAGTGCCCAGCGCTCTCTCGGATACGCCGCCCCAGCCTGCGCGGCGACAGTACATCCAAATCCAGCAGACCCGGCAAATTCAGCTGCTCCACCAGTTCCCGCTCGGCTTGCAGCGTGTACTGCTCCGGTACAAGCAGCAGGACACGCTGACCAGCTTCACGGCATTTGCGGATTTCTTCAAACAGGCGGGACTGCGTCTGCCCGGCGCGTGCGCCCCAGATTTCGACGGTGGTCATAAAATCCCCCTCACAAAGCGGCAAATGCGGTTAAATAACGAATCGCCTCCGTATCATGGCGGCGGTTAAAACCATGTGCCCCGCCGTCAATCAAGTGCAGCTCCGCGTTCGCATACGTTTCCGCCGCTTTTTTCGCGTAATCCGGCTTGACGATGCCGTCCGCCGTGCCGTGGACAATCAGCACCCGCCCGGTGTACGGCGTGATTTCGCGGAAAACGTCCATGTGCATGACGGCTTCGGGATAGCAGCGCCCCAGCGGCATCGGCCCGCAGTGAATCTTCTCCGGCAGATTTTGAGGGTCGAAGTGCGCCATCATCATGTGTCCCGCGCGCGCGTCGTCGGGGATGCAGAAGGCCGGGTAGAACAGCACCAGCCTGTCCACTGCATCCGGATGCTTCGCAGCGGTCAGCGCGGACACTATCCCGCCCTGCGAACAGCCCATCAGCAGCAGCGTATCGCCGGCATAGGGAAGCGACTGCGCATAGCGAATGACGGCTTCCAAATCCTGCACCTCGGTCAGCACCGACATGTCTGTCGTCGCGCCGTCACTCCGCCCCAAGGGCGGAACGCTTCCGCCGCAGAAATCGAAGCAGTACGCACAGTAACCAATTTTCGCCAGCAATCTCGTGTACTGCCGGACGGTCTGCTGATTTGCCATAAAACCGTGGCAGACAATGGCAATCGGGAGCTTTTCGCCATTCGGACGGTACTCCGTGCCGCGGATGGTCAAATCACCGCGCATACAGGAGAACGTCCGACGACGGATGGGGGAGGAAGAAAACAGCATCGAAATCGCCTCACGGAAGATTGTTTCTTCTATTGTAGCATAGTCGCGCGAAAATGAAAAGATGGAAAAACAAGACTTGAAGCGGCAGGGAGAGACGTGTTATAATGGAGCGAACCCACAGAGAATGAAGGAGTACATACACGATGAGCAATTTCCGCCGACCGAAGCACCTGACCACCCGCCGAATGCAGGAAACGCGTCCGAATCCGCCGAAGAAACAGGCGAAAGCGCAGCGTCCGGCGCGCGAAATCCGCTGGAACTGTCCCGTCGCGGCGAAATGCGGCGGATGCCAGCTGACTCGCCTGTCCTACGCGGAGCAGCTGCAATGGAAGCAGCAGCGCGTGGCGGAACTGCTGGACGGAATCTGCGAAGTCCGCCCGATTCTGGGCATGGACGACCCGTTCCACTATCGCAACAAGGTTCATGCCGTGCTGTCGGTGGACAAGGCGGGCAAGCCCATCAGCGGCGTCTACGCCATGGGGACGCACCGCGTCGTGCCCGTGCGGCACTGCCTGATTGAGGATCGCCGCGCTGACCGCATCATCCAGACCATCGTCGCGATGCTGCCTGCCTACAAGCTGCGCATCTACAACGAGTACACGCACCGCGGCTTCCTGCGCCATATCCTCATCCGCACGGGGCATGTGACGGGGCAGATTATGGTCGTGCTGGTCGCGACGAGCCTTGAATTTCCGGGCAAAAAGGCATTTGTGCAGGAGCTGATTCAGCGCCACCCGGAAATCACAACCGTCGTGCTGAACTGCAATCAGCGCGAAACCAGCATGGTGCTGGGCACGAAGGAAATTACCCTCTATGGCGAGGGGTACATGGAGGATGAACTGTGCGGAAAGCGCTTCCGAATCAGCCCGCAGAGTTTCTATCAGGTGAACGCGAAGCAATGCGAAGTCCTCTACCGAACGGCGATTGACGCGGCGCAGCTGACAGGCGCAGAAACCCTGCTGGACGCCTACTGCGGTACGGGTACGATTGGCTTGTGCGCGTCGGATGGCTGCAAGCAGCTCATCGGCGTGGAGCTGAATGCCGATGCCATCCGCGATGCAAAGGAGAACGCCCGCCGCAACGGCGTGGAGAACGCGCGCTTCCTCTGCGATGACGCGGGGCGCTTCATGCAGAAGCTCGCCAAGGAGGGAAACGCGCCTGACGTAGTGATGATGGATCCGCCCCGCGCCGGCAGCGACCAGAAGTTCCTGCAAAGTCTGCTGATGCTGAAACCAAAGCGGGTTGTGTACGTTTCCTGCAACCCGGAGACCCTCGCAAGGGACTTGCGCGTGCTGGTGGACGGCGGGTATCGGGCGGAATGGGCAACGCCAGTGGATATGTTTCCGGGGACGGAACATGTGGAGACGGTATGTTTATTGTCCAAACTCCAAAGCAAGGAACATATCGAGATCGAAGTGAAGATGGACGAGTTGGATTTGACTTCGGCGGAGAGTAAGGCAACCTACGAGGAAATCAAGGCGTATGTTCTGGAACATACCGGACTGAAAGTCAGCCACCTCTATATCGCACAGGTGAAGCAGAAATACGGCATCATTGAGCGTGAGAACTACAATAAACCGAAATCCGAAAACGCCAAGCAGCCCCAATGCCCGCTGGAGAAGGAAAAGGCAATTACGGAGGCACTGAAGCACTTCGGGATGATTTTGTAGATGCCTTTTGAAAGAAATTGCAGGTGGCGGTCGGTACCAAATGATCTTTCGCTAACAAGTTGTCTAAAGGTTAAACTGTCAGTATAAGAATGCTAACGAAGGTGCGTAAAACACGGAACTGCGATATTGGGAATATCCGAAAGTTGATTTTTTCCCAAGAAGGCATCGTTGAATAAGAGGTGGATGGTATGGCGGCAAAAAAGAAAAACATAATTAGCAAGGCTAGCCCTCACACAATAAAAAAATTTGAGCTGATAGAAGAGTACATCAAATCGTGGGCACAGAAGTTGCTGCTGACTGAGTCTTGCAATGGGCTGATCTTTATAGACTGTATGTGCAACAGTGGTGTATACACCGACGATGTCGGGCAATTGGTGAAAGGTACAGCAGTACGCGTCTCAGAAGCACTTAGGGAAGCATCAAGAAGCTATATGGAGAAAAATATACACATTTACTTGAATGACAAGGATAAAGCGCGCGTAGATGAGCTAAAAAAGCATCTTCCACAGGATGAGCGCAATTTTAAGATTGTCACCTCTTGTGGTGATGCGCACGAGCTACTCCGAACTATCGGACCACAGTTATATGGAACTGGGCACCTGCATTATTTCCTGCTCTACGATCCGTATGATGCGACTATTGACTGGGAAGCACTTCTACCGTTTTTCCGTAACTGGGGTGAAGTTATGATTAATCACATGGTTTCAGATCCGGTGCGGGCGATCACAAGCGCCAAGAAGAAAACGACAAAGGCAAAGTACGAGAACACTTATCTGGAAGACTTTGAGAAACTGGTGCCTTACGGAAGTGACAAGAAGGCCTATGAGGCCAGAGTGGAAGAAATCATAAATTCACTGAAAGGAACTCGCAGGTACTACGTATCGGCATTTCCGTTCTATAACACGCAGAACTCGCTCGTCTATAATTTGATTCATTGCACGAGCAATAAGGAGGGCTTTAAGCTCTACAAGAAGAGTGCTTGGAAGGTATTTGGCGCACAGTCCTCTACCAAGCACTCGGTTGAGAACAGGCAGTTGCCATTTAACCTTTTCGGTGAGATTGCTGAAGAGGAAGATAAAAGCTGCTTGCATGTTATCGATATAGCGAAATACCTGCAGCGCAGCTTTAGAGGCCGAAAGCAGGTGCCGCTGGATGAGATGTGGGAACTTTTGGATAACCACCCGATTTTCCCGTCAGAGGGATTTCGTAATGAGGTAAAGAGCGATCTTACCGATTTCTTTGACGCGAAGATTGAGCAGATTGTGAATCCTGATACAGGAAAGAAGGAAACGGTGATCTCTTTCTCTTCTTGAGATTGAGTTTCAAATAGATGAGGTGATTGGAATTTATGGCAACGTCGCAGAAATTTGGTGGCAATTGGACTGAGGAGAAGTTGAATATCTTCACCAGCTACCTGGACGCATACCTGATTGCACTGCAAAATCAGAAGTTTAAGAAGATTTATATAGATGCCTTTGCTGGAACCGGTGAGATTGAGACCAGTGACGGCGGGCAGTTTCTTGTGGGCTCTGCTAAGCGTGCACTGACGTCTGAAAAGAAGTTCGATCATTACTATTTCATAGAAGCGGACTCTCAGAAGGCAGGAGAACTTCAGGATATGATAGACTCCGAGTTTCCGCAGATGAGGAGAATTGTTACGATTTACTGTAGCGATGCGAATGATAAACTCGCGGAGATTATTAGCAACGTAGACTGGAGATATAACAGAGGATTGCTGTTCTTAGATCCATATGCGACGCAGGTAAATTGGGTTACGCTTGAAAATGTAGCACAGACGAAATCGATAGACGTATGGTACCTGTTTCCGTTTTTTGCACTTGAACGTATGCTGCCGAAAAACGGAAAGTACGCTAAATGGGAGAATTGCATAGATCGATTGCTTGGAGATTCCGGATGGCGGAAGGAATTCTATAAGAAAGATCCCCAGATGACGCTTTTTGACTTGTTCCCGGAGCCCGGACAGAGCGATGGCGAACGGATGGTTAAGGACGCAAACACAGATCACATAAAGGAGTATATCCTCTCTCGGCTTGGGACAATCTTTCCATGCGTGTCAAAGCATGCACTGATTTTCAGGAACAGCAGGAACTCGCCGATGTTCCTATTCTGCTTTGCCATTGCGAGTGAGAGTCCGAAAGCGCAGGGACTTGCACTGCGGATGGCAGACTACATATTAAAGAACAAGTAGGCGGAGGATTGAGTTAACTTGAAAACCATAACGCGCAAATCCATGCTTTATCAAACAGGGGTAGAGTATGGTGACTACACGATGAATCACGTGCAGGGGTGTGCACATGGGTGCAAATATCCATGCTATGCCTTCCTGATGAAGAAGCGATTCGGGCAAATTAAGGATTACGAGAGCTGGCTTGAGCCGGTGCTTGTATCAAACACGCTTGAATTGCTGGATAAAGAGATACCGAGGCTCAGAGATAAGATTCAGTCTGTGCAGCTTTGCTTTACCACAGATCCGTTCATGGAAGGATATCCAGAGGTGTCCCAGATGAGCATTGCGGCTATCCGAAAACTGAACAAGGCCGGTATCAAATGCACTACATTGACGAAGGGATTGCTTCCCATAGAATTGGCGGAACTTTCTCCGGAAAATGAATATGGGATCACGTTGATAACGCTGGATGAAGCATACCGGGAACAGATGGAACCGGGAGCTGTTCCCTGTGTAGACCGACTGGCAGCGCTGAGAGCGCTTCACGAAGTTGGTTGCAAGACGTGGGTGAGCATAGAACCGTATCCAACACCGAACATGATAGAGCAGAATTTATGCGAAATCTTGGAAGCTGTAGCATTTACCGACAGGATCATCTTCGGCAGAACGAATTACAGCAAGACAGCAAACGCCTATGAAGGACATAAGCATTTTTACAATGCATGTGCGGCAGAGGTAATCGCGTTCTGTCAGGGGCGCGGCATTGATTGTCATATTAAAGAAAAGACGATCACAGAAGAATGAGGTGGAAACAGTGGCGTTATTACAAGACTTGATCCGGCAGATCGACGATCCAACACTCAGGGATAGGATTTTGATGGAAACAGATAAACTAATGAAACAAAAAAAGTTCGGGCTTGTGTTTGAAGAGCATCTGCCCGAATGCACGCCGCTTCATGATGTTCCAATCCGTGTCGGTTCAAAAGTGGCGTTAAAGACAGGCTATGTCAGCGATATTTATATGGTCATAAAACTCGATGGGAACGAAGCTCTCTGCGATCGCAGAGAGACGCATGAGAAAGTAACTTTCCAGCTGGATGAGATTGTCGCTATTGCAGAATTTGGCGAGCCGATCTATCCCACACTAAAACCGCTGGATGTAGTTCAGAACGCTCCAGATAGCGACCTTTGGCATACGCTGATTGAGGCGGACAACTACCACGCGCTCCAGCTGCTGGAATACCTGTACGCAGAGAAGGTGGACTGCATCTACATCGATCCACCATACAACACCGGAGCAAAGGACTGGAAGTACAACAACGATTATGTTGACAGCTCTGATGCTTACCGCCACAGCAAGTGGCTCTCCATGATGGAGAAGCGCCTGAAGATCGCAAAGAAGCTCCTTAATCCGAAGGACTCCGTTCTGATCGTAACTATAGATGAAAAAGAATATCTGCATCTTGGATGCTTGCTTGAAGAACTGTTTCCAGATGCGAGAATTCAGATGATATCAACTCTTACAAATTCGAGAGGTGTGGCACGAGATAATGGCTTTGCACGTGTCGATGAGTACATTTTTGTTATTCAGTTTGGAAGTTCAAAGGTTAATAGACTACCTCTAAGCGATGAATGGCGTGTAAATGTCAATGAAAACGATACAAGGGTTACACACCTTCGCTGGTCTATGCTGATAAGATCTGGATCAAATTTTTTACGAAAAGATAGCGTAAATCAGTTCTATCCCATTTTTGTTTTTAATGACGGGAAGAAGATTCATTCCGTTGGAGAACCTTATTATGGAACGAATCGTGAGGAGGTTGTAGCGCCAGAAGGAACCTTTGCAGTATGGCCTCTTCGCAGAGATGGAGAAGAAGGGAACTGGCAGATTGCAAATACTAATTTGCGTGAGCTAATTAAGCAAGGTTTTGTAATGCTCGGCAAGAAGAAGGATAACAGCATTCCGGTCTATTATTTGAAAAAAGGTGAAATTGCTAAAGTAAAGTCAGGAGTTTATGAAATTACAGGACACCGCGAAGACGGATCTATAATTTCAGATACCGAAGTGCGTTCTCTTGTTACGGGAACACAGTGGCGGATTGGGTCACACGATGCAAGCACAGGCGGGACAAACCTTCTTAAATCGTTTTTTGGAACAAGTAGATTCACATTTCCAAAGTCGATATATGCAGTTCATGATACTATTCGTTTCTTCTTGGCAAATAAACCGAACGCTCTTGTTGTTGACTTTTTTGCGGGATCTGGAACGACGCTTCATGCTGTCAATTTGCTTAATGCGGTTGACGATGGAAATAGAAGATGCATTTTAGTCACAAACAACGAGGTCTCAGTAGATGAGGCGAAAGAGCTAACACAGAAGGGATTGAAACCCGGTGATCCCCAGTGGGATTCCTTTGGAATTGCTCGGCATGTGACATGGCCTCGTACTGTGGCCAGTATGACAGGCCGAGATATCGATGGAAAGCCTTTAGAGGGTTACTATGGATTTGAAAGTGACTGCTATGAAGTAGATAAATCTATAGCTGTTGTATCGAAAACCACAGGGAAGCCGACAAAGGCAACTGTTTATCGTAAAGGTAAAAGGCAGATGTATCCAGAACTTTGCGAGATAAAAATGGCTGATGGATTTAAGGCAAACGCGGCCTTCTTCAAACTGAGCTTCCTCGACAAAACCTCCGTTGCTCTCGGCAGACAGTTCCGTGAGCTGCTTCCGGTGCTCTGGATGAAGGGCGGCGCCATTGGTAAGTGCCCGGCTCTTGAAAATGATAATCTCCCGAACATGCTGATCTTGCCGCAAAACAAAATGGCTGTTCTGGTAGATGAAATATATTATTCAGAGTTCGATGCCGAATTGAGCCAGCATCCAGAAATCCAGACAGTATTCATTATAACGGATTCAGAGACAGCATACCGGTCGATGATCCGTACCTACGATGGCAAAGACTGCTATCAACTTTACAGAGACTATCTGGATAATTTCAGGATCAATACGGGGAGGTAACCATGAGAGTAGAATTATTCCCTTTTCAGAAAAGAGCGCTTGCTGATATCCGCATGAAGACTGCGGAGGCAATGGGCAGTTATCACAGAACACATGCGCCACAGGTGGTTTCCTTTACTGCTCCAACCGGAGCCGGAAAGACCATCATTATGTCCGCGCTGATTGAGGCTATTCTTTTCGGTGATGAACAGTATATGGAGCAGCCGGATGCAATCATCGTCTGGCTTTCGGATTCGCCTCAGCTGAACGAGCAGTCAAAGCAAAAGATCGACTCCAAGGCTGATAAGATCAAGTTGTCGCAGTGCGTTACAGTTTCCGAGGAATCCTTTGATAAAGAGGTATTTGAGGACGGTCATGTTTATTTTCTGAATACGCAGAAGCTGTCGGTCACCTCCAAGCTAACGAAAAATGGCGATGGCAGGACTTATACAATTTGGCAGACGCTTGCAAATACTGTTCGGGAAAAGAGCGACAGGCTGTACTTTATCATAGATGAAGCACACCGCGGCATGCAGGGACGTGAGGCCAGCAAGGCCACGACAATCATGCAGAAATTTATCAAGGGTAGCGATGAGGATCATATTCCGCCGATGCCAGTGGTGATTGGTATGTCCGCGACGACTCAACGGTTCAATGCTCTGGTCGAGGGCACATCCTCAACCATACATAAGTCCATTGTCACAGCGGATGAAGTGCGAGCGTCCGGACTTTTGAAAGACCGCATTGTCATCACTTACCCAGAGGCCAGTGCGGTCAACAACGATATGGCTATCCTGCAGGCGGCAGCAGACGACTGGAAGGAAAAGTGGGAACATTGGACGCAGTATTGTTTTGAGCAGCATTACGCCTATGTGAATCCAATTCTGATCATCCAGGTGCTAAATGGAACCGGGGGCAAGCTGACCGATACCAATCTGGATGATTGCATCGCAAAGATCGAGGAGCGGACAGGATTCAAGCTGGAAAACGGTCAGGTAGTCCACACCTTCGGAGGAACAACTGCCTCCCTTACGGTAAACGGCTTTGAAGTACGTTATGAGGAACCTTCTCGTATCGCAGATGACCGAAATATCCGTGTTGTGTTCTTTAAAGAAAATCTGTCTACAGGATGGGATTGCCCAAGGGCAGAGACCATGATGTCCTTCAAACACGCGAATGACGCTACCTATATTGCCCAACTCCTTGGACGCATGGTCAGAACTCCGATGCAGATGCATATTCAGGTCGATGATGTCCTGAATGATGTGCATCTGTATTTACCGTATTTTAACGAGGAAACGGTCAAAGATGTCGTGGAGGCATTGCAGAGCACTGAGGGTGGAGATATTCCGACAGACATATATGGCGAGTCACTATCTGGAAAACGCTTCGAGACACTAACTGTTAAACCGAAGAAGAAAATGCAAATGTCAATTCCGGGACAGATGACTTTGGAGGTGTTTGCAAATCAAGGTACCGAGGCGCCAGCTTTGGTATCCATAACGGATACACAGGGTGCACCTACTCCGGTACAGCAGACACAGATCCCGGATGTAGCAGAAGTGACACCCGCACAGCCTACAAATGCCTTCCAGCAAATGAGCGCCGATAGCACACAGACCGTTCAGACGGATGTTAAACCGACAGCAGATGCTCAGCCGAGCGCAGTTACTGCACCCGAAACTATGGCTCCAGATAGCCAGCAGGAAGAAGTAGAGGATTTATTTGACCGTGAAGCGGTTATGAAATTTATCAATGATGCCGGTCTGCTTTCTTATAATGTCAGAGCGCTCCGGATTAACGATTACCTCAAATCGCTATATCGGATGGCACACCTGCTTATAGCAATTCTCAAAAATCCAGTCAATAACCATCAGCAG
>ULTN01055942.1_pt1 | contig 16009 bp, 14 predicted proteins | sample 1957681 | NCBI WGS metagenome assembly ULTN01 (sample SAMEA4835736, study PRJEB28245) | human gut metagenome | biome: gut microbiome; material: fecal sample | place: Denmark | collected 2008
CTAGGAAAACAATTAAAGACAATGGGATTACTTGTGATTACCGATGCGATTATTAATAGAGTCAATGAAAACTGGCGTAAAGGAAAACGTACGCATGTCTTTATTGATGAAATTCACGTTATTTTTGAAAATGAAGAAAGTGCAACCTTCTTTGCATCGGCATGGAGACAATTCAGAAAAAGAGATGCCTATCCTACAGGTATTACCCAAAACGTTAAATACCTATTATCTTCTCAACAAGGTACAAGCATGTTATCCAATTCTGAATTTATTGTCATGTTGAATCAATCTGCCAATGACAGAGAAGATTTAGCCAAACTACTAAACATTTCAGATGAACAGATGAGTTACATCACCAATGCACCTACAGGTTGTGGATTAATCAAGTATGGTGGTTCAATTGTTCCGTTTGTAAATAAGATGCCAAAAGGATTACTATATGATTTGAACACAACAAAGCCTGGTGATAAAAAGATGGCATAATACAAACAATTTCTAAATTCAGTGCTTTTAAAATACTGCTATGCTACAATCTGCTTAGGCATAATCGTTTAAATGATAATATTAGAAATGGAGCTGATTCAAAGATGATAAGAGATTTACGCTTAGATGAAGAGATCTTCAAAAAAATGATTGGTAAACAATTCAATAAATATAAATGTGATCCATTTGTATTCACAAATACTGTTACTGGTATTGTTGGATTATACATTGGTAAAAAAGTATTTGAATTAAAGAATGAACAGACTGCATTTCAATATTTTGATTCAATAGATGATGTTGCATTATGGAATATTAAAGAAGTAAACGATTCAGAAATTCATTCAGTTTTTGAAAATACAGAACAAATTGATACCTCAATCAATCAAAACATAAATAGCATTACTTTAGTAAATGAGCATCAAACGGTAAATATCAATGATCAAGAATGTGATTTATGGCTAACAAGAGCTATTGTATTTCATTTAGAAAATTGTGATATATACTTTGAGAAAGATAATACTGCGTTTTCGGAAGAAATTGAAATCAAACGTGGCCATGATTTATTATCTGAATTTCCAAAAAGAAATGATTATTTCTTAGACCAATGGATAAAGGGTATAGAAGTAAGTGTGGAAACTGAATTTATTAAAATTCAACATGATAAACAAAAGACTCATTGAGCTATTTTCTCAGTGAGTCTTTGACTTTATAATTAATCTTTTCCTTCAATTTTAGTAGAATCATCCATGATTACATCTTTGAATTTTCTACCATCTATAATACAGTTTTCTAAGACATCATTTAAATCTGAATACCAGCCTATAAGAATGAAATCGTCATCTTTAAATTCAGGCATAGCCCAATGGCAAATCATCACATCATAGCGGCCAATTCTTCCATCTGGTAATTTAGGCATTTCATCATCTTCACCAGGCTCTCTACACATTCGGTAGTAAACACCTTTATAAGAAAATTCAATGCCCATAAATCGTTCTTTATGATCAGGATTTTGCCATGAAAATGATTTACCTGTAGCATATTCATCAATAAATTCATCTAAATTATTGTATTCATTAATTCTCATTTTACGTTAAATCTCCTTTTCTTATAGGGATCTGATGATTTCAGGTAGGTGAAAATCCTACTTTTCATATATCAGAAAATAAAAGTTACTTCCTTTTTTTATTCGCTTCAATTATCCATTTGTAATTTGGGTTTTCTTGAATCTTTTTTTGATATTCTTTTCGATAATCATTTAGGCTTAAATCATTAGCACCTCCTGAATAATCTGGATTATCTTCCATTAGATCATCAGCTTCCCAACCACAAAATTTACAAATGTCAAAAGATCCATAACCAGTAAACCTATGTTTTCCACATACTGGACACATATGAACAGGAATCTTATTTCTCATTATTTTCCTTCTTTCTTGAACAAACATTACTAAAAGGATTATCTCACGTTACCAATTTAATATAAAGCCAAATCATAGAAACACTATTTGATTATAACGATAAAATGAAATTTTTTTTACATACAAAGGAGTTGATTGATTTGAAAGATATTAAGACAAAACAAAAAGTACAGATGATTAAAACAAAGGATTCTAAGGCAAATATAAAACACTTTATTAAGCAGCAAACACTTCGCACACGCAATATGGATAAAGATATTCGCCAAGAGAGTATTTCATCTAGTGCAAATGTACAAGCTACAAATTCAGTAAAAAAAGCTGCAAAACAAACATTTATTGAATCGAGCTATCGTACAACGAAGTTCATTAAAGAAAAAAGAAATGAACATAAAATAAAGAAACAAAATCCATTGCCAAATCGTAATGAGATTCATCCTCAAAAAGTATCCTATATTTCCAAAGCAAAACAGACTGTAGTGAATAAAGTGAATGCATCTAAAGTCAAACAAACAGGTGAAAAAATTGTATCTACACCAGTTGTTCAAAATACAACAAAAGCTGTTAAAACAACATACAATGTAATCAAGAAGAGTGTATCCAGTATTGGTGCACTCTTTTCATTTGGTACAGGTATGATCTTATTACTTGTACTTGTGTTATTTATTGGTACTTTTGGAGTACTAGCACAAGATGGTGGATCCAATAGTGAAATTGTTTCTTTAAGTGAAGAAGTCATTGCGTATGAAGATACCATACGTAAATATGCCAAAGAAAATGATATTGAAGACTATGTTTCTTTAATACAAGCCATTATGATGCAAGAATCACGTGGTAAAGGAAATGATCCCATGCAATCCAGTGAGTCAGGATATAACATAAAATATCCAAGGGTTCCTAATGGAATTACAGAAGCTGAATATTCAATAGAAGTCGGGGTTAAAACATTTTCGGACTGTATTAAAAAAGCCAATGTCAAAGATCCATCGGATACAGAACATATCTATTTAGCTTTACAAGGATATAACTATGGAAATGGCTATATTGAGTGGGCACTTACTAATTTTGGTGGTTATTCTAAATACAATGCACAACTCTTTTCAGATAATAAGAAACAAGAACTGCATGTAAGTGGATATGGTGATCCGCTCTATGTTGATCATGTTATGCGCTATGTTGGAATTACATTTCGTGGTGGAACCAATCCTAACTTTAATAATCTAGAAGCATGGGTAACAAAAAATCCATATGCAAGAATTGGTTTATATGGTCAATGCACATGGTTTGCGTGGGGTAGATTCTATGAACTATATGGATATGATCCAGGCTTTACTGGTAATGGATGGGATTGTGTCGATGAATTGCTTGCTGCACATCGTGATAAATTTGAAAGAGCCGACACACCAAAAGCAGGAGCCGTCTTTTCAGGTATTGGAAAAAATCATGTTGGTATTGTATTAAAAGTTGATGGAGAAAACATCACCATCCAAGATGGTAACTACGATGGTAAAACCAACACACTTGAAGAAGCAAAAACAGACTGGCATACAAACACGTATACCTTATCTGAACTTAGAAGAATGTATGGAGGTATTGTATTTGCCAATCCAAAGTAAAAGCGAAGACTCATCATCTTCGCTTGTTTGCTTCCTTATGCAGTTTAACAACTTCATTAGCTTCCTCTTCTGTACGATACAACTTAGATTCACGAACACGAGTACCAGAAGTACCACAGTTCCCATTACCATCAAAGATAATGGTACAAAATCCACCAGCATTCCGTACAACCTTAGCCTTCCTTACAAAGATAGAAGAAGCAATAAAGTAAACAGTATCTCCTTCATTGAATCGTTTCATTATCGGAATTTTATACACTTAGTTTAGCCTGTTCACAAATTTTTGAATACATTTCCTGTATTTTTTCTTTATCTTGTTCTTCGATATCTTCGCTAAATTCTAGTTCAGGTATTTGTCCGCAGAACAATTGCTTAATTAAAATCACATAGTCGAAATCTGAAATAGACATATCATCATTTTCAAACTTAGTAACTATTTCTTTATTTTCTTTAGTAATGCGAATTTTCATATTGTTAATCCTCCCTAAAAGATTTTAGATTATATTTTTTGACACGTTTTTTCACTGATGCTTTTCCTCCATCTGTAATTTCCGCAATACTATCAATGTTTTTCTTTCCATTAATTGACTCTTCCATTGCACCAGAACGTATATATATTTTGTTATTAACATTTTGACAAAGAATAATATTTTGAGCATCTGCCAGCATTGGTATGGTAGCATTGTGTGAAATTACAAGTAGTTGCTTTCTTTCTTTACACCTTTTAATCGCATTTACTAGATCCTTGTTGATATAACTAGTTGCTAAATTATCTTCTGGTTGATCAATAAAGATAGGGGCATTATCTTCACTATATCCTAAAATCAGATCTAATAAAACCGCTGTTTTCCATCCAGGACTTAACGTTTCAAAATTTTTATTTTCTTTTGTTATTATCACGAATTTACGTTTATTCTCTTTTTCTATAGTAGTATATACTTTAGATGCAACATTTCTTTTTTGTCGTCCATCAATTTTATCTTTAAATAGAGTTTCAGGAGTTAAAGAAACTAAGTCATCAATTTTATTCGCACTAGGCAAAATAGTGTTTATTGCATCAATAATGATTTTTGCATTTAGAGAAAAATTACTTTCCACTCGTAATTCATGCCCATTAGATTTGATTGGTTTTGTATTATATTTAAATGAAAACTTAAGTAACTTTTCAACGGATTTATTAAACAAAACATAATTTTCTTTATATTGTGATATATATTCTAATAATTTAGAAAATTCGTTTCTTTTATTTACATCACTTTGTTTTTCTAAAGCTTCTGTTTCATCAAATTTATTTTTGTATTCTTGTAAAGTTTTCAATACACAATCAGAATGATTCTCTTTTTCTTTTGCGAGTCGAATTTCTTCAAGAATAGAGTCAATATTCTTTTGAATAATATCAGCATTAATAAAAGGATTTCTTTTTGCTAACACCTCAACATCATGAAGGGTATCATTTATTCTTTTTATTTCGACATCACTTATAACTAACGATTTCTGAATATCTTGATTTGGAATCCATTCTGCGAAATAATTGTTCATTAATTCATTTTTTGAAACTAATCTTGGAAAGTGCTTTAGGCTACGAATATTCTTTTGCAATGTTTCAATATCTGATGAAGCTTTAAATAGAGTTTCAATTGTGCGTTTTAAAGAATTTAATTCCATATCTACTTTATCATCTACATCATCATGAGATAAAAATGTATTTTTAATAATATCAATATTTTCTATTCCGTATTCAGATTTTTCATCTATTATTTTGATAATATAGTTTTGATTTATGTAATGAGGTAAGCTACCTGATGGATTAATAACCTTTATTGAATTAACATCAAATTTTGAATATGGATTATTTTCTGGAAACACTCTATTTATTGAATTGTAAATTGAATCCATTAATAAAGTCTTTCCGCTTGAAGATCCTCCAATTATTACATTTAATCCAGGTGTCAAATCAACATCAATATCAATAAGATCATTCTTTAACTCGACATGTTTTATGTAATCTGAAGTAAAGAGAGGTTGATTTATTTGATAAAAAAGGCGTGTTTTCTCAGATAAAGCCAATCTTAATCCTTGGAATGTCGGTTTTGAATTAATCCATGTTGGAATAAATTTCCCCTCCTTCGAACTCTTTGAAGCTGGATAGTCTTTAGGATTATAGTTATCAGTGCAGGTAATTAGATTAATAAAAGTATTAATTCCTAATTTCTTAAAGTACTTTTCTGTTTCTTCAACTCCTTTATTGCTTCTAGAGGTAAAGCCATCAAACTGATTGTAGTAAATATTTCTTTCTAAAGCATTATCAAAATTAATGTTTTCGTTTCTAGGAAAAGATTTTTCAAAAGTTCTATGCGATTGACCTCCATGTGGCAACATTAAATAATCATATTTATCAAATGCTTTTGAAATTTTCTCCAAGTTTGGAATATCATCAAAATTTTCCACCATTTTTTTAGGATAAAGATTATCCAAAATAGCATTAATAGAATCAATATGTGAAATTATATCTTCTTTAGAAATATCAAAAAAGATATGGCAATGGTATGGTTCACATTTTTCATAATTTCTTATATGTAATTCAGCTCCTAAAATCACATTTATATCTTGAATTTTTAACAACTTAAGATATGCATCTTTATTAATCGTATTATGATCGGTAAGCGATACTAAAATATCAGAACAGTCCACACCACTAAACTCTTTTATCCTATTAACAAGAAGAGTAATATCATACTGAGCGTTGAGATTGTCTGCATCTTCGGAAGTATGAATGTGTAAATCTGTATATATTGCTTTCAACTTATACCATCTCCTTTATATTTTCTTTAGAGTTTTTAATTCTTTTACAACTTCATATTTAATTCCCGTATCAATAACTTCAAAATGTTTTCTACCACAAAGAATCTTTTTCTTTTCTGTACCCTTTAAATCATTGATATTTTCAGTACCTTTTGTTTCTGCTACAAAATAAAGCTTTTCTCCTTCATTTGTATTTAAAACAACTGCCCAGTCTGGATTATAATTTCCAATAGGAGTATCAATTTTAAACCTACTAGGTAATTTTGCATAAAGAAGAACATCATCATCATTTTCAGCATCTATCGCAAATTCACGTTCAATTTCAGAATCATAAATTACATGATCATAGATATTTTTATCCGATGATACATCTAAAACATTACGATCTTTGTAATCATACAATTCTTCATCATTGAATATAAAGTCTTGTTCATAGTAGTCGTCCACTTTTTCGTATTTGATACCATCAGTCAAATTTTCCTTTTTTACAGACAACAATATTTTAGATACCTGTTTAATCCATTCTTCTGGATTCTCATAGAATTCTTTTAATCTACCCGACTTAGATACAATTTCAATAATTGTCTTTCTTAATAAGTCTGTTGAGTCTTGTAATCTACGAATAAAATCCGGATATGTCATTGTATCAAATTCATATACTGCACCTAGTTCTCTAACTTGGCTACCCACATCTTTAACGCCTTGTTTTGTAATGTCTAGATTTGTGATTTGAGCATCAATCTTGTCTGGACGAATATGAGGCATATTTTGAATTTGTTCAACAGCTTCCTTTTTAAATTTATCCATATCCATATTGATAGTATAAACAGTCTTCTGTTTAATTTTATTCCATAAAGATACAAATTCCGGAGAAAGCTGAACCTCTTTATTCAACTTAACAGCCACTTTTGTAGAAGCATCCTTAATTTCAATTTCTCTAGAAAGATTATCAATACGCTTCATTACTTTTGAAGTAAACGATTCATATTGTTCCGGTAACATAAACTTATCATTATGCTTATCTTGATGATATTTATTTGTTATTTTACCCTTAGAAGTCATATACTCGTTCTTTACTAAGTAATTATAAATTTCCTCAGACTGTTTCTGAGACAATTCTACTAATGTACCATCATATTGTTTTACGGCAATACCGGTAAAACTAATTGGCTCAATAATACCAAACTTGAAGTTGTCATTTTCAAGTTCTTTTTGAAGCGTACTCGCAAAATCTTTGTAAGATTCATTCGCAATAACACTTAAAGTATTAAACTTAGAATCTAATACACGCTCCCCATTTTGATTCACACAAATACGTAAACCACGACCAATCTTTTGACGTTTTGTCATAGTGTCCTTAGTTTCTACTAAAGTACATACCTGGAACACATTCGGATTATCCCAGCCTTCTTTTAATGCTGAGTGAGAGAAAATAAAACGGATAGGCTCATCAAAAGACAATAAACGTTCTTTATCTTTCATAATCAATTGATAAGTTGTCTCATCATCATTTGTAGTTCCACTAGAGTTTTTTACTCTTCCCTTACCATCCTGTGCAAAGTAGCCATCATGCACTTCCGTAGGATCTAATGAGATATAATCGCCATATTTTTCACGCAATACTTTATATTTAGGAAGATTGATCAATTTTGTATATTCTTCTTCAAACCAACGCTGATAATCCCCTTTTTCATCTTCTCGTGAATAATCACGATACTTACTAACTTCATCAATAAAAAATAAACTTAGTACTTTAATACCTTGTTTTGTATAGTGAATCTCTTTATTTAAATGCATTTCAATCGTTTGACGAATCTGTGCTCGTTTTAAAGCAGTTTCATCAACATTACCAATCACATCTCCAATATTTAAGAATTCACCATTACTAAAACTTACAGATTCTTCTCCTGGAAAACAATCAATATTGTCTACGATAAAATTATGATCCTTGTAGTAATCTACCTCATTAGATAATTCCCACAAATCATCTCTTGTTTTAGCAGTTACAGTCTTCTTATCTATAACACCTGTTTTCTTGTTATTTACATATATTTCTAAGCGACAAGAAAATCCATTCTTCTCAGAGACACTCAATAACTTAACATAAGGCTTAGTACCCGCTTCATTACTTGTAATAGAGGCCACTTCAATATGCTTAACTAGATTTTCCTGGTATGCATCCACTGGAGTTAAACGATACATTAAATCATACATTTCCTTATGTGTAGCTGAATAACGTAATGTACATAAAGGATTCAATGAAGCTATGGCTTCTTTAGATTTTTTAGTACCATCTACAGACTGTGGTTCATCAATAATCACAATTGGATTTGTTCCAGCAATCAAATCAATAGGTTTATTTCCATTCAATTTATCACTCGTTCTATGAATCAAGTTTGCCTTTGTTTCTTTAGAAGGATCCGTGAAACTCTTTCTAAACGCATCAATATTAATAATCATGATTTCAATATTGGTGCTCGTCGCAAACTCTCTAATTCTTTCCAAATGATTTGAATCATAGACAAAATAGTTATAAACAACATTGTCATACTTTTCCATAAAATGCTCTTTAGTCGCATTTAAAGAACTGTTTACGCCTTCCTTAATCGCAATACTAGGAACAACAATAATAAACTTAGTAAATCCATAACGTTTATTAAGCTCTAAAATTGTTTTCGTATAAACATACGTTTTACCAGTACCCGTTTCCATTTCAATCGTAAAGTTTCTCTTCTGAAGATCCTTTGCCATTTGAATATCATTACGCTCCTGGATATTTTGTACATTATCAAGCATAGTAAAATCATCAATAGACAATTTATTTGAATGTCCAATGAAATAATCTACACCCTCTGTATCAAAATTTAATTTATTGTGATTATCTACTTCAATAGTAAATAATGAATCTTTAACTTCACAACCATCAAAAATATCACACATCGCATTTACTGCATCTGTTTGATATGGTTGGTCAACAAACTTAAGCTTCATACCCAATTCTCCTAAATACACTTAACGTCTTCAACGCCAGCTTTTTCAAGATTATACACAGCATTGATTTTATCATTATCATTATTGAATCCAGCTTCATTAAAGATAACTGTTTTAGGAAATAATTCACCAATAGCTTTCACATCCTCTGAAGTGATATGATCATTCAAGCAAACAATCATGTAACGCTTACCAACACGATACATTGTTTTACCATTCACATCTATTTCTTCAGCCTGTTTATCAAACACACCATACTTAAGCATGATTTCATAAAGAATATCTTCCTTACTTCTACCTTCCTTAAATACTTCACCTAAACGCAGAGCAAGCTCTTTTTCATCAAGCTTCATATTAGAATCCCACTCATTTACATTTGTTGAATCTAATTTGAACACCTTAAATCCAATATCTGTTGTGAACTGTTCATCAGAGCAAAATAAACCATCTAAATTATGTTCTTTCTCCCAATCAGCCTTAACCTGTTTTCCAGCTCGACGAAGACGTTCTTCTCCTATATCACACAAATTTCTATAACCATCTTTCCATGCATCTGAATTTTCATTGATTATTTCTGGTAATTGTACCATGATAAATTTTCTATTTCCTTTATCTATAGCATTCTGTTTGAAGACAGCATGTCCAGTAGTGGCTGATCCTGAAAAAAAATCTAAAATAATATCATTTGATTTTTTTGTAAAGAAAGTTGCACCAAGAATTAACTCTGTTAAAAGATTAATTGGTTTAGGATAGCTAAAATATTTACTTAAATTTAATGTTTCTAAATCTTTTATACCTTCTGCAGACAAATGCTTTAAAATAGAATAAAACTTTGATGCATCTTCATTAACATTACGCAATTTACCAACTATATTCATGCCATTTGGTTTAGGAATCAAAACATATTTTCCGTTTTTTATCCCTTCATCAATTTCAATTTTCTTTTCTAATCCTTTGTATTGTTCTATTTCTTCATAATGACAATTACCATATTTCCCAAATTCTTTTCTTAACCAATCTTACTGAATCCAAAAAGTTTCTCCATCCTTTTCTATGACCTTTCCTCTAATATCTTTTGGGCGTCCTAATGGTGTAAATTTTGAGATGTCTTTAGCATAAGCATATAAATATTCATGCCCTTTCACCACTTGTTTAGCCATTCCCCCACCTTCAGCACGTATTACAATTAATTCTGCAATTTTATTATTTTCTCCAAATACTTCGTTTAAAACATTCGATAAATTAGTATTTTCATTGTCATCAATACTCACAAAAATACATCCATCGTTCTTTAATAAATTTTTTGCCAAAATTAATCTTGGATACATCATATTTAACCAATCAGTATGAAACCTGCCATTACTTTCAGGATTAGAAGAGGATGTTTGATTGGTTTGTTCTTTGTAGTTTTCAATACTATTTGTAAAACTATCATTATATACAAAATCATTGCCTGTATTATAAGGTGGATCAATGTAAATCATTTTTATCTTTCCATAATACGTTTTCTGAAGTTGTTTTAATACCTCTAAGTTGTCACCCTCAATATAAAGGTTTTCAGTTGTATCCCAATACTCTGATTTATCTTTGCAAGGTCTTAATGTTGCAGATGAAGGTGTTTGTGCTAATTTAATTGATTTAGCTTTACCATTCCATGTAAATTGATATTTTTCTTTTGAATCATCCACTTCATCTCCAAGCATAGCACGTAGCATATCAAAATTAATTTTTCCTTCTTTCACTGCTTCAGGAAATAATTCTTTAATTTTATCTATATTATTCTTTTCTAAGTTCAAACTTAGTCCATCCATTTTATCCATTTCAATTTCTCCCTTAAATATAATTATTAATTTTATTTGTTAAAACTCCAGTTGCTATTTGTAAAAGAATATCAATTGATGATGATCCTACTTTCTTTGCAACATCTTTCACTTTTTTCCAATTATTATCATCTTTGATTTGCTCAATAAATTCATGACCAAAATATGTAATATCAATGATTAAAAATTCGCCTATCATAGAATCATCATACGAAATTATTGTCGCATTAATTAATTCTGCTTCTTTCATCTTTAAAACAGAATACTTTATAACTGATAAATCATAATTTGGTAATACTTCATGTAAATTGCTTGATTGTAATGTGTTCATTGTACCATCATCATTCATCTGTAATAATTCTTCACACTTTAAAAGTATATCTCTTACACAATCTTTATTTAATTCCAATTGTATCGCCTCTCAATTTCTTTATAAGTTGTTTTTGTTTCATTTCTTCATCATATATCTGATCATCAATATCCATCTTCTCTGACTTCATTGAAGCTCTTTTATACTGTTCTTTTAAGTTGTTTATGTTTGCTTGTATTGCCTGGTATTTTTTGATAATTGATTTGTAATCAAGATCATCTATTGGATATACCTTAATCAAATTCAATATACCGATCTTATAGACTATTTGTACAATTTTTGTGTAGTAATCTTTTAAATTTGTTGCCGTTATTTGACTTAGATTCAAATAATTCATTGAATCCATATTTATCTCTTGAACAACATTATCTTCTAATACCGTTTTTGTTTGATCAATTTTACTGATTCTTTTTGGAGCTACACTGATCCATTCTTTATCTGTATGTTCCATCAATAATATTGTTGGTTCTGGAAATGCAGCATGTAATTGACTTGTTAAATCCGTTAATTGATCATTCTTCTTTAATGTAATTTGCAACACATAAATAGCTTGATAACTATAATCATCATCTCTATAAGCTCTATAATGAATCGTTTGTTCATTTAACAAGCTAACAAGATAAATCGAAGCCACATGACTTTCTATCAATCTTTTATTTTCTGGTGTTGGTTGTAATTGTTCAACCAATGTTTTTACTGGCACTCTTTGTTTTGTAAGAGCTGGTATATTTAATGCTTCTAATACGCTCATGATTCCACCACCAGGAATGACACTAATTCAAAATCATTCAATCCACTAACTGTGTTGTCCAATAAGGTTGCCTGGCCTAATTGGAATAAAGATTGTATTCCTTTTTGTTCTACAATACCCTTAATGTCATAAACAGCTTTTTCTAATAAATCCGTATATTCAGACATGTCTGAACCATTCTTTGTTTTCTTATTAAACTTTTTAACAAGACTTTCAATCAGCTCACTCTTTGTCTGACATAACACTTTATATAAATCTAATATCTTCTTTGGATTCGTATTCTTTACATGAATAGAACCATCTGAATTTACATACACTAAATAATAAGGATATAAAGAAGTAGCTAATTCCTGGCTATCCGCATGTTTCTTTTGTTTTAAACAATAAATAACACCCTCAACACACTCTTCTTTATTTTTGTCCGGAATATCTGTTACTGCATAAACTCCAGTAGGATACTTCTCTAATACATTTGGATTTTCTTTCATAAAACGATCCAAAGACATAATATAATCATCTAAAGTTAAGTCTGTAATAGAAATACCACCCTGTAAATCTTCAACATCTAATACTTCATTTTGAAGTTGTTTTAACTGATTCTTACGATATTCCAGGTTCTTACTTTCTGCTGACAATAAGTCATCATCACCAGTAGCTGATAAATCCAACATAACCATTCGATTTTTAACTCTATGTTCTAGATTAATATATTCATCCAATTCCATATTTGGCCAAAAATTCACTAACTGAATCACTTTATTGATAGATCCAATACGATCAATACGACCAAATCTTTGAACAATTCTTACTGGATTCCAGTGAATATCATAGTTAATCAAATAATCACAATCCTGTAAGTTTTGTCCTTCTGAAATACAATCTGTTGCAATCAATATATCGATTTGTTCTTTGTTTACATCCAAATGGTTGGATCTAGGTGAAAAGTGCGTTAAGATCTCTTCAAATTGATTTGAAACGGTCTTTAAATTTGTTCGAACACCACTACCACCTGTAACCAATCCACAATATAATCCATGCTCTTTTAATAGCCAATCATGAATATTGGCATATAAATATTCAGCTGTATCTGAGAAAGAAGTAAAAATAATAATCTTCTTATTACTGATATTAATTGGATTCTTAATCTTTTTAGAAATATGATTCTTTAAATCCAATAACTTACTGTCTTTATCCGGAGTTACATCAATCGATTGATATAGTAATTCTTCTAATATCTTACGATCTTCTGTAAGGTCTTCTCTTAGTCTTAAGGCATCTAAATCTTTTACCTTAATTTTAATCTTTCCACCAACTTCATAATCAAAATCATCATCTTCTACATCTGAAAATGTATCATTATCTAAATCATAACTTTGTCCTTTATCTAGGATATCCATCATAATTTCAATTTGTTTTAGAATTCTTTCTAAAGTTAAAGTAAATGAATTAATAGAACTCTCCAATCGTTTAAAAATATTCACTCGCATCAAGTTAACAATATTCTTTTCACGATCCACCTGTTTAAACTTGCTGGCACCACCCTTTACTTCCTGGTCATATAATTCTTCATAATAAGCCAGTTTACTAGGAAGCACATAAAGCATTGGAGAATAAATAGATAAATGTAGTTTGGCAATCATTCCATTAACTACACTTAATGCAGGAAATTTATTGTTAATATCAATATCCGACTTAACAGAAACGGGTTTTAAACGAGTTGGAAATTCACCAATATCTTTTGTATCATAATAAGTCTGAATCTGTTTTCTACTACGAGCAATCGTTACTGTATTCAACAAATTAAAGAAATTATAATCTAGCATTGGAAGAAGATTTGCCGTCGTTTGTTTTTCTCCCGGAAGCTTTGACCATTCCTTAAACTTAGCCTGCGCAACACGAAGCGTTGTTTCAATACTATTAATACCCGTTGATTCTTTAAACGCATCATCCTTATCTTCTGTAATAAACATGATCTGGTTCTTTAAATCTGCCAATCTATTATTTACCGGTGTGGCTGAAAGCATTAATACTTTTGTCTTAACCCCACTCTTAATAATGCGATTCATCAACTTCTGATAACGAGTTTCTTTGCCTTTTAAAGCCGTATTATTTCTAAAGTTATGCGATTCATCAATCACAACCAAATCATAGTTACCCCAATTGATTGTTTCTAGATTAATATCACCCGATTTACCTTTATCACGAGATAAATCCGTATGATTCAATACATCATAGTTAAAGCGATCCTCTGCTAAGAAGTTTGTCGTACTATTTTCTCTATAACCAGTCCAGTTACTACGTAATTTCTTTGGACAAAGAACCAATACACGATCATTTCTTAATTCATAATATTTAATGATTGCTAAGGCTTCAAAAGTCTTACCCAAACCAACAGAATCCGCAATAATACATCCATTATATAGTTCAAGCTTTTTTATAGCTCCAACTACTGCATCATGCTGGAAATTATATAGAGCATTCCATATTTTTGTTTTATTAATACCCGTACGCTCTTTAACTCTAGCCATATCATCCATATTCAATAGCTTTTCGCCAAAAATATTATAAAGAGTTAAATAATAAAGTAATTCCGGAGAATTTTCTTTATATAAATTAGACAAATGTTTTAATAACTCATCTTTAACATCCGCTACAATATCTTCATTATTAAAAATTTGGTTAATAAACGCATGATACTGTTCAATCATCTGTTGATCATCACTAACCGTATTAAAATCAAAACGAATTTGATTTGTATATCCTAAACCGTCTTTAGAAAAAGCTATATTATTGCCTTGAATCAAATAACTTCCTTCTTTATTTTCAACAAGAATGTTACTTGGAGAAACACTACCTGATTTAACAACAGATTTAATTTCACCTTTTTCTTTTATGAAGTTATAACACTTAGAAGCAATTTGGTTTTGATCCAAATTGTTTTTTAACCCGATTTCTAAGTTGAATTCAGAAACATTTCTTTCTCTTTGATGCATCTGTAATTCAAATTCTTTTACTTCTTTATCATTGGCAATAATTCTTTTTATGAATGTAGGTTCATTGAACAGAAATTTAAATTTATTACTTTTTTCTAATACTTTTCGTAATTCTTCAAAAGCATAGATTGTAAAGATAGGAGACGAGATAGTTATATCAGCTCCTTCTTGTATATTTTCTTTGACGTACTCACCAACGGCACCAATTTTATTGTTATCCAATACTATAGGCATGTAATCACCTCTTTTACGTTTATTCGTACTTATTTATTTTCATCACGTTCCTCTTTAGGAATAATTTCTACAACATCGTCAAATGTGCAATTGAAATAATCACAAATATCTATCAATTTATCCATAGAAATAGCTTGTCCTTTGGATAGTTTAGCTAATGTTCCAGATGATAATCCTATTTTTTCAGCAAACTCTGTTTTTGTTAGATTCACATCAATCAAAAGCTTAAATAAATTATTGTAGCTTACTTTCATATCGTTAACCTCGCATATACAAATTCATTATACCTTTTCTAGTAATCAGTTTGAAGGAAATCTTCACTTTTTTAAAGATTTTTATCAAACATTTTAAATTATATTGATAGTTTATAAATATATAACCATTGCTGCAATGCATATACAGTGTTCTAATAATGTTAATGGTAAAGAATCGAAGTCCTCCTAACTCTTTTCGTTTTTGAAAAGAGAATAGATTTTTAGAATACAACGAATTGGTGCAGATCTCTGTTTCAGACAGTTGATCTGTTTTTTTTATCCC
>ULTN01073404.1_pt1 | contig 15961 bp, 10 predicted proteins | sample 1957681 | NCBI WGS metagenome assembly ULTN01 (sample SAMEA4835736, study PRJEB28245) | human gut metagenome | biome: gut microbiome; material: fecal sample | place: Denmark | collected 2008
CTGTCAGCCTGCACCGGCATTTTCCCGGAGGACTTTCCGAGATAGATGATTACCGCCGCGCGCAGGGACGCAAGATAATAGTAGGAGGTGAACGCAGATGGAGCAGCCGGCATTGCTGGAAATGAGGAACATAACCAAGGAATTCCCCGGTGTAAAGGCACTTGACGGCGTATCGCTTACCGTTCGTCCCGGTACCGTCCATGCACTGATGGGGGAGAACGGCGCTGGGAAATCCACCCTGATGAAATGTCTGTTCGGCATCTACAATAAGGATCAGGGAACCATCATTTTGGACGGAAAAGAAGTGTCGTTCAAAAGTTCGAAGGAGGCGCTGGAAAACGGCGTCGCCATGGTGCATCAGGAACTGAACCAGGCGCTGACCCGCAGCGTGATGGATAACCTTTGGCTGGGCCGTTACCCCAAGGCTGCGGGCATTATGGTCAGCGAATCCATTATGCGTAAAAGAACACAGGAGATCTTCGAGGAATTGGACGTTCATGTTGACCCGAGGGCCATCATGTCCACCCTGCCTGTCTCCCAGCGTCAGATGGTGGAAATCGCAAAGGCAGTCAGCTATAATGCAAAGGTGATCGTATTCGATGAGCCGACCTCCTCTTTGACCGAGGCGGAGGTAGAGCATCTTTTCCGCATCATCGATATGCTGAAAAAGCGCAACTGCGGCATCATCTACATCAGCCACAAGATGGACGAGATCCTGCGCATCAGCGATGAGGTCACCATCATGCGGGACGGCCAGTGGGTCGCCACCCGTAATGCCGGCGATCTCACCATGGAGGAGATCATCAAGCTGATGGTGGGCCGTGAGCTGACCAACCGCTTCCCGCCCAAGGATAATAAGCCCGGAGAGGTCATTCTCGAGGTAGAAAATCTTTCCGGAAAATATACCCGGCTCAAGGAGGCCAGCTTCCAGCTCCGCAAGGGCGAGGTGCTGGGCATCGCCGGACTGGACGGCTCCGGCCGTACCGAGGTGCTGGAAAACCTGTTCGGCGCCATGACCAAGGGCAGCGGCACCATCCGCCTGCACGGAAAAGAGATCCGCAACAGAACCCCCAAGGAGTCCATTAAAAACGGCTTTGCCCTGCTTACCGAGGAGCGCCGTGCCACCGGCATTTTCGGCATCCGCGATATCAGAGAAAACACCGTTATTTCCAACCTCAATAGCTATTTGATCGGCGGTGTCCCCCGCGAAGACAAAAAGATCGGAGCATTCTGCCTCAGCGATAAAAAGATGAAGGCCGATACCGACTGGGCCATCAAGGCCATGCGCATCAAAACCCCCAGCCAGTCCGCACAGATCCGGTCGCTTTCCGGCGGCAACCAGCAAAAGGTCATCATCGGCCGCTGGCTGCTTACCAAGCCCGAGGTGCTGCTGCTGGATGAGCCGACCCGCGGCATTGATGTCGGCGCCAAGTATGAAATCTACCAGCTGATCCTTGACCTTGCCCGGGACGGCAAGGGGGTCATCATGGTGTCCTCCGAAATGCCGGAGCTTCTGGGCATCTGCGACCGTATTCTGGTCATGTCCGGCGGGCGTCTGGCCGGTGAGGTAGACGCTGCGAACACCAGCCAGGAGGAGATCCTGACGCTGGCGGCGAAATATGTGTAAGAAGGAGAGTTAAGCCATGAGTAATGGAACAAAAGTGTTGGGAAAGGATGAGCACATCGGCAAGCGCATCGGCAAGCGCATCAAAGAGTTTTTGCTGAATAACGCACTCATCATCACTATGGCCGTTGCGGTTATCTATATCGCAATCAAGAACCCCAACTTCATCCGGACTGCCTCCGTGATCAATATTCTCTCCCAGACGGCAGCCTATCTGCCTGCTGCCTTGGGCATCGGCGGCTGCATCGTGCTTACCGGCACCGACCTTTCCGCCGGACGTGTGGTAGGTCTTACGGCGTGTATTTCGGCCTCGCTGCTGCAAAATGCCGCCAACGTCGCCAATAAGATGTGGCCGCAGATCGGCACGCTGCCCATTCCGGTGGTCATTCTTTTGGCCATGATGATCGGTGCGCTGGTCGGCTGCTTCAACGGCTTCTTTGTGGCAAAGTTCAAGCTGCACCCCTTCATCGTTACGCTGGGCACGCAGCTCATCCTGTTTACCTGTCTGCTGCTGTATGTTCAGCAGGGCAACAATAAGGGCGCGGCCATCTCCAATCTGGACGCCTCCTATACCAACTTCGTAAAGGGAGCCCTGTTCAAGATCAAGGGAGTGCCCGTCCCCCGGTATGTTCTGTTCGCCGTTATCCTTACCGCTATTATGTGGTTTATCTGGAATAAAACCACCTTCGGCAAGAATATGTTCGCTCTCGGCTCCAATGAGGAAGCTGCCCGTGTTTCCGGCGTCAATGTATTCGCCGTCACCATCGGCGTATTCGCGCTGGCAGGCGCCATGTACGGCTTCACCGGCTTCATCGAGGGCGCCCGTGTCGCCTCCAATACCGCCAATACCGGACTGAACTACGAATTGGATGCCATCGCGGCGTGCGTCATCGGCGGTGTATCGTTTGTAGGCGGTATCGGTAAGATCCGTGGAATCGTCATCGGTGTATTGATGCTGCGTCTCATCTTCGTCGGACTGCTGATGATCGGCGTACCGCAGGACCTGCAGTATCTCATCAAGGGCGGCATCATTCTGTTCGCCTGCGCACTGGATATGAGAAATTATCTTGTAAAGAAGTGATATCACACAAAGATGGCGCGCGCCTGCGGGCCGTCTTTGTTTTACTGAAAATCAGTTAAAATCCCCGGGAAAAGAGGGTGAAGGAACCGATGGAATTGTATCGGGTGCTGCTGGTAGATGACGAGGAGGATATCCGGGTCGGCATCAGCCAAAAAATGAAATGGAACGACCTGGGCTTTTCGCTGGTGGGGGAGGCAGCCAACGGACAGGACGCTTTGGAACTGGCGGAAAGCCTACGTCCCGATCTGGTCCTTACCGATATCAAAATGCCCTTTATGGACGGGCTGGAGCTGTGCCGTATTCTAACCAAGCGGCTACCCGCCTCCAAATTCGTGGTGTTTTCCGGTTTCGATACCTTTGACTATGTTAAGCAGGCGCTGCAAATGAATGTGGCTGAATATATCCTCAAGCCCATCAATGCCGAGGAACTGACCGGCGTCCTGCAAAAGCTCAAGGCCGATCTCGACCGGGAGCGTGCGGAACGGCAAGATGTCGAACTGTTGCGCAGCCGCTACCGGGATTACCTGCCTGTTCTGCGGGAACTGTTTTTTACCAACCTGTTGGAGGGGCGTCTTGCCCCCGGCACCGAGGCGGAGCAGGCCGAGCGGCTGGAGATAGACCTTTGCGGCAGCCGCTGGACGGCAGCACTGGCCTATATCGGCGAAAAAAGTCGGGACACCATGACCGCCCTTTCGGTACAGAAGCTGCTGGAGGAAAACCTCCCCGAGGGCTGCCATTCCTTCCTCTACCACGATTGGATCGCTACCGTCGCCGCCTTGACCGATGACTTCACCGTTTACGATTTTATTGGGGCGCTGGATCGGGTCTGCATTCTTGCAGGGGTCTATTTCGGCGTGACCCTTACCATTGGGGTGGGGGCGCCCTGCACTGCCCTGTCGCAGCTTTCCGGTGCTGCCTATGAGGCGAGGGAGTCGCTGGAATACCGTTCCATGGTTGGGCGTGGGCAGGTCATCTATGTCGAGGACCTGGAAGTGCAGCACGGCGCCGTTCTGCTGTTCGATGAAAACGATGAGCGGGCAATCACCGCAGCCATCAAGTTGGGAAATGAAACCGAGGTGCGGGAAACGGTCGCCGCCCTTATGGAAAAGCTCCGCCGTTTTAATCCATCTGCCAGCCAGTATAACCAGTTTTATTTGGAACTGCTCACCCACTTGATGAAGGTCACGCGGCGGTCGGGCGTGGAGGTCGAGGAGGTTTTCGGTACAGGCTTTTCACCGTTTGTACAGTCAGTCAATACCCCAGAGTGGGGAACGCTGGAAGACTGGTGCGTGGAGCGCTGCCTGCTTTTGCGCTCCCTTATCCGCAGGCGCCAAACCGACACGGCCAGCCGGACGGTGGAGCTTGCTAAGGAATACATCAGCAGCCACTATAAGGATAACGGTCTTTCAGTGGATACGCTCTGCGATTATCTCCATTTAAGCTCAACCTATTTTTCCACGCTGTTCAAGAGGGAAACCGGCATTCCATTTACCTCCTATGTTACCAAGGTGCGTATGGAAGCAGCTGCCGAAGCCCTTTGCACAACAGAGGAAAAAACATATCTTATTGCGCTGCAGTGCGGATATGAAGACCCCAACTACTTCAGCTATGTGTTTAAGCGTTATTATGGAGAAACACCCACCAAATACCGCGCCAACCACAGTTGACCGATACAAGGAAGAAAGGAGCTCCAGTGGAAACAAAGCGCCCCGGATTACTCCAGCGGTGGGAAAGGTTATACCACCGCTCCAGCATACAAATGATTCTGTCACTGTCTTTTACGGCAGTGGCAGTCATTGGTATGCTCTTTTTGGGGATTGCGCTGCTTCTGCGCTTTTCTTCCTCTGCCAATACGATGGCGGCAGATAATACCAAGCGGATTTTATCGCAGGTTAATTTTAATTTAGACCGCTACCTTCACAATATGATGCAGGTGTCGGATACAGTTTACTACCGTGTTGTAAAAAATGCCGATCTGGAGCAGCAGGAGAAAAAGGAGGAACTGCAGAACGCACTGGAGCTTTTGTATGCCAAGGATCGCGATGTGCTGGTTTCTTTGGCGATTTTTGATCGGGACGGTGATCTGATTGCCGCCACCCCGCTGGCAGATCTCAAAAACAGCGTTATGCCCAGTCGGGAGGAATGGTTCACTACTGCCATGGAACGCATTGAGAATATGCATTTTTCCACTCCGCATGTCCAAAACCTTTTTGTAGATCCTGATATTCGCTATCATTGGGTGGTTTCCCTCAGCCGCCAGGTTGAATTAACAAGAGGCGGAAGAACCCAAAGCGGTGTGCTTTTGGTAGATATGAACTTCAGTAGGATTGAGCAGATTTGTAAGGACATTTCTCTTGCAAACGGGCAAGGCTATCTATATCTTATTGACAGCGAGGGAGAGATTATCTACCACCCCCGTCAGCAGCTTATTTATGCCGGACTGCAGGAGGAAAACAATATAGTTGCCGCAGACTATTCCGATGGCACCCATACAGAGACTTTTCTTTCCCAGCGTCGTCAGGTCACCATAAAGACAGTGGGTTATACGGGCTGGAAACTGGTTGGCGTAGTTCCGGCGGAAACCCTGCGGGATAATTACAGCCAGCTTTTGTGGTTCGCGTTATTTATGGTGTTTTTCTCCATCTTCCTGCTGGTCTTTGTCAATTTGCGCCTTTCGGAGTGGATCACGGCGCCGATGAAAAAACTGGATCATGCGGTGAGGGAGCTGGAAAAGGGGAAAGAAACGGTCAATTTCGATGTAAACGGACCCTATGAGATCGCCCATTTGAGCCGCTCCATTCAGTCAATGGTTTCCACCATGCGGCATTTGATGGACGATATTCTGCTGCAAGAGGAGGAAAAACGCCGAAGTGAATTGAATGTCCTGCAATCTCAAATCAACCCACACTTCCTCTATAATACCCTCGATAGTGTTGTATGGATGACCGAGAACGGCCGGACACAGGAGGCGGTCATTATGCTGACGGCTTTGGCACGGTTTTTCCGCATTTCTCTCAGCCGGGGGAGCAATATTATTACGCTTGCAGATGAACTGGAGCACGCCAAGCACTATTTGACAATCCAAAAGATGCGCTACAAAAATAAATTTACTGCCGATATCATGGTGGAACCGGGGATCGAGGGACTATATACCATTAAGCTTATCATTCAGCCAATTTTGGAAAATGCCATTTATCACGGCATGGAATATGCTGATGGGGACGGGCAGATCAATGTTCATGCGTTCCGTTCGCAGGAAAATGTTATTATTGAGGTCTCGGATAACGGCCCCGGTATGTCAGAAGAAACGGTAGAGCGGCTGCTTCGGCCCGACTGGAGCGCAGCAACGGCCGGCTCTAAGGGATCCGGCATCGGTTTCCGTAATGTGCATCAAAGACTGCAGCTTTATTTTGGCTCAGATTATGGTTTGACCATCATCAGTGAACCGGATAACGGAACAGTGGTGCGCATTTGTATCCCCGCTTTGGATAGCGATGCCGCGCAAAAGTATCGGAAGGAGGGAGACCTATGACTCGAAAAACACTGTTGTGGCTGGTTCTTCCTCTGCTTGGGTTAAGCATTCTTTTTTGCCTTTTGGCGTTTGCACCCAATGATTTGAAGGGACAGCCGGAGCTGTTGGAAATGTCGGTTATTCTGCGGGAAGGGGACGGCGCAGCATCGACCATGAGAAAAGGTATGGAGCAGGCAGCAGCCGACCTTAATGTGGAGCTGCGGTTTTTGACGCTTAGCACTGATAACAGCGCAGAGGAACAGGCGCTTCTACTGGAACGGGAAGCTACCGGGAATGTTTCTGCTATTTTGCTTGTTCCGGTGGACCGTGAAATAATAGGAGATGCGGTTTCCTCCGCAGCGGATAAGACCACTGTTGTTGCCGTAGAAACCGGCATGACCGCATGGGGAGCGTCGGCAGATGTTTGTATGGATCATACAGCGCTGGGTGAGGCGATTGGTGTGGCGGCGCTTAGTGGTGTTCCGCAGGGCGGTCTGGTGCTGCTTTTGGACAGTCTTCCCGGCGATAACGGAATTCGGGAACGGTTGGAGGCAGCCAAATCACTTCTGCGCAGGGAAGGACGGCAGGTACGGGTTTTCCAATGGAAGCCTGGGGACGAGACACTGACAGACATTCTGCAAATCGAGCGCCCCGATGCGGTGATCGCATTTGAGGCATCTGCACTTTCTAAGGCGGCGGAGCTAATCGGAGAGAAGGAAATGCCGCTGCTTTACGGGTGCGGCTCTACACCGGATATTGCCGATGCGCTGGAACGGGGACGTATTACCGCCATTGCTGCGGTCAATGTGTTCTCGGAGGGCTATTTTGCGGTGCAGATCGCAGCGGCAGCCGCCCGGCATCAGCCGCAGTCGGAGGTTCCGGTCATTGCCTTTTCGGTGGTCCGTAAAGAAACTATGTACCAAAGCGAAAATCAAAAGCTGTTGTTCCCGATGACCTGATTGGGAAGAAGGGAGTATGCATGAGACGGATATATTCTCTTTTGGCTGCTGTTATTATGTTAATTATGCTTTCGTCCTGCGGTGCAGAAACGACTGCTCCACATACGATTCGTATTGGGGTGGCACTGTATCAGCAGGAGGACACATTTATTTCGACGGTCGCCAAGGAATTGCAGCGGGCTGCACAGAAGGCAGAGCAGGACGGCGATGTGAAGATCAACCTGTACTTTGCTGACGGTAAGGGTAGTCAGACCGTTCAAAACGAACAGATTGACCGCTTTTTAGATCGGGAGTATGATGTTATCTGTATCAATATCGTAGATAGAACTGCTGCTGCGGTCATTATTGATAAGGCACAGGCAGCAGATATCCCTGTTATCTTTTTCAACCGCCAGCCGGTGGAGGAGGATTTACGGCGCTGGGAGCATGCATATTATGTTGGCTTGCCGGCGGGAGACGCCGGCTCGATGCAGGGACAGCTTGTATTAGATGCATGGCGTGCCGATCAGAAGTCCATTGATAAAAACGGCGACGGTGTTCTTCAGTATGTTATGCTGGAGGGGGAAGCCGGACATCAGGACGCTCTGCTGCGGACAGAGCAGTGTGTTGCCGTCCTTACGGAAGCCGGTGTGCCGGTAGAACGGCTTGCAAGCGAAACTGCTAACTGGCAGCGGGGGCAGGCAGCTCTTCGAATGCGCCAATGGCTCCAAAAAGGAGGGGAATACATCGAGGTCGTTTTTGCCAATAACGACGACATGGCTTTAGGCGCTATCGATGCATGGCTGGAAGCCGGCTTGAGTCTTGAGTCTCTGCCGTTTATTGTCGGGGTAGATGCGACACCGCCCGCACTGGAAGCATTGCAGGACGGTACACTAAAGGGAACTGTCCGTAACGACGCAGTCGGTCTGGCAGAGGGGCTTATGCAGCTTATCATGACTTTTTCGGACGGTCATGAAATCTCATCAACGGTGGATCTCACCGATGAACACTATTTGTGGCTGCAATATGAGCCTGTTACCTTGCAAACATTACAGAATAAATAATAAGGGAAAGCATCAGGAGGAATAGATCTTGGCATATTCACACTTGGAAACGGAGATAGAAACCCAGGCGTTCACCGCAGCACTTGCGCGGCTGTATGGTTTAGAAAAGAGCGAAGAAGCCAAAAACCGCTGCAAAGAGGTGATCAACGGTTTTCGAGAGACCTTTAGAAACGATGCAGAAGCGTTATTTTCCGCACCGGGGCGCACCGAAATCGGCGGAAATCACACCGATCACCAGCATGGACGCGTACTGGCGGCTGCTATCAATCTGGATATTCTGGCAGCGGCAGCCCCTAACCATAGTGGTCTGATTCGCGTTAAATCACAAGGTTATCCCATCATCGAAATTGATGTCCGGGAACTTGATCCAAGAGTCGGCGAGGTCAATACCTCTGCTGCACTTCTGCGCGGTGTGGCAAACCGAATAGTCGCCATGGGCTGCTCTTTGGAGGGGTGCGGACTGGACGCTTATATGGTGTCTTCGGTTCCCAAGGGCAGCGGACTCAGTTCATCTGCTGCTTTCGAGGTGCTCATTGGCACGATGCTCAATGAGTTTTTCGGAGAGGGACGCCGGACCCCGGTGGAACTTGCCAAAATCGGACAGTACGCCGAAAATGAATTTTTTGGGAAGCCCTGCGGACTGATGGATCAGCTTGCCTCTGCAGTGGGCGGTGTCATTGCTGTTGACTTTGCCAATATCAGTGACCCCAAGGTTACACAGCTTGAGGTAGATCTTCATTCTGCCGGGTATGCATTATGCATTCTCAATTCCGGTGCAGGTCACGAGGATCTGACCGGCGAATATGCGGCGATTACTGATGAGCTTGGTGCAGTTTGCCGTTTCTTTGGAAAGAAGACACTTCGCGAGGTTGACGAGGAAGATTTCCTTTCCGCACTCCCGCAGATTCGCGCAGCAACCGGCGATCGTGCTGTTAATCGTGCTTTCCATGTCTATGCAGAAAACCGCCGTGTGCAGGCGGAAGAGCAGGCACTGCGGGCTGGCGATTTTGAGAGCTTTTTGTCCTTAGTACGGGATTCGGGCTGTTCCTCAGCCATGTTTTTGCAGAATATAATTGCTACAGGGCAAACCGCCTCACAAGAGCTGATGGTGACAATTGCCTTGTGTGAAAGCGTTTTGGCAGGCAAGGGCGCTGTTCGAGTGCATGGCGGCGGCTTTGGCGGCACGGTGCAGGCATTCGTCCCGTTGGAGCTTTTGGAGCATTTCAAAAAACAAACGGAAGCCGTTTTGGGTGAGGATAGCTGTCATGTTGTGACCATACGCCCGGCAGGCGGCGTCCGCTTGGGATAAGGAGAATGGGTTATGATTGATCAGGCAATTGCAGATCTTATTGGATATGCACTTCACACACGGCTTATTGAGCCAGCGGATCAGGTGTGGGCAGTCAATCGACTGCTTCCTGCCCTGGGACTGGACGCATGGGAGGAAATGCCTGCAGCAGAGCGCCCATTGGGAGATATTCTGCAGGGGCTTTCCGATTGGGCAGCGGTGCATCATCTCATTGAGGACGACCAAACCGGCAGAGAGCTTTTCGATACCGAGTTGATGGGGCGGCTGACCCCAAGACCCTCGCAGGTTGTTCGGACGTTTTGGGATAAGTATAAAGTTTCGCCGCAGACAGCCACCGATTGGTTCTATCGCTTTAGCATGGATACCAACTATATTCGTCGTGACCGAATCGCACGCGATGCCAAATGGAAAGCCGCAACTCCCTATGGGGAGCTGGATATTACCATCAATCTTTCCAAACCGGAAAAGGACCCAAGAGCCATTGCTGCGGCTAAGACTGCATCGCAAAGCGGCTATCCCCGCTGTGCACTTTGCCGCCAGAATGAAGGCTACGCAGGCAGGCTCAACCACCCTGCCCGCCAAAACCATCGGGTCATACCCGTCACCATCAACGGAGAAAACTGGTTCTTTCAGTACAGTCCCTATGTCTACTACAATGAGCATTGTATCGTTCTCAATGGCAGTCATACCCCCATGAAAATCGATCGAGCGGCATTCTGCAAGCTGCTGGATTTCGTCAGGCAGTTCCCGCACTACTTTGTAGGCAGCAATGCAGACCTGCCCATCGTGGGAGGCTCCATTCTCAGCCACGATCATTTTCAGGGTGGACGCTACACCTTTGCGATGGAGAAAGCCCCCATAGAGCAGCCGGTTGTTTTTCCGGGCTTTGAGGACATTGAAGCAGGCATTGTGAAATGGCCGCTGTCGGTTATTCGCATCAGTGGCATCTGCCAGGAACGATTGGTGGATCTTGCGGTTCGGATTCTGACAGCATGGCGCTGCTATACTGATGAGGGTGCCTTCATTTTTGCCGAAACAGGGGGCGAGCTGCACAATACCATTACGCCAATTGCCCGGCGAAGGGAAGACCGCTATGAGTTGGATCTGGTGCTGCGAAATAATATCACGACACCGGAATACCCCCTGGGCGTATTCCACCCGCATCAGGAGCTGCATCACATCAAAAAGGAAAACATCGGGCTCATTGAGGTTATGGGCTTGGCGGTGCTGCCATCACGATTAAAGCAGGAGATGGCAGCGCTTGCCGATGCTTTGGTAACCGGGCGGGATATTTGTCAGGACGAGCTGCTGGCAAAGCATGCAGACTGGGCAGAGGAGCTGAAAACACGCTACACCTTTACGGCGCAAAATGCAGAGGAAATCCTGCAGCAGGAGATCGGCAAAGTGTTTGCCACCGTACTGGAGCATGCCGGGGTATTCAAATGTACTCCGGAAGGGCGGATAGCTTTTCATAAATTCATCAAGAGTGTATCATGAGGAGGAAACATATGAAAACCATTTTAGTGGCAGGAGGCGCCGGCTATATCGGCAGCCATATGGTAGTACTGCTGTCCCGTCGCGGCTATGATGTTATTGTGGCAGACAATCTGCAAACGGGACATCGGCAGGCGGTTCGCGGTGCGCGTCAGCTTTATGTAGGAGATCTGAGGGATACCGCATTCCTTGACCGAGTTTTCTCTGAAAACCGCATCGATGGCGTTATCAACTTTGCTGCCTGCTCTCTCGTAGGAGAAAGCGTCAAAGACCCTCTCAAATATTATGGAAATAACGTTTCGGGAGCGATTTCATTGCTTTCAGCTATGCATGCGCACGGTGTGAAAAATATTGTGTTTTCCTCCACTGCAGCTACCTATGGTGAACCGGAAAAGCAGCCCATTGAGGAAGGCGATCGTACCGAACCGACCAATCCATACGGTGCTACCAAGCTGGCTATCGAGAATATGCTGAAGTGGTGTGATAAGGCATATGGTATCCATTACGTAGCGCTGCGCTATTTCAACGCCGCCGGTTCAGACCCGGAAGCCGGCATCGGCGAGGACCACAACCCGGAGACTCATCTGATCCCGCTGGTGATGAAAACAGCCCTCGGTCAAAGGGATCATATCGGTATCTTTGGAGATAGTTATCCCACTGCCGACGGAACCTGCATTCGGGATTATATCCATGTGCAGGATCTGACTCTGGCACATCTTTCGGCACTGGAGTACCTGGAGAAGGGGGGGAGCAGCGACGTGTTCAATTTGGGCAGCGGTACCGGCTATTCCGTCAGCGAGATCATCGAAACCGCCCGCCGCGTTACCGGCAGGGGGATCAAAGCAGTCGGCGAACCACCCCGCCCCGGTGATCCCTCGGTGCTTATCGCCTCTAACCAAAAGGCAAAAATGGTTTTGGAATGGCAGCCCAGCCGTGGTTTAGAGCAAATTATCTCCGATGCATGGGCTTGGCATTCCGGTCACCCCAACGGCTATGAGGAGTGATACCGATAAGATTTGATGTACAAGCCATAAGACTTCAAATAGGAAGATAATATAAACCACCATACATCAAAAGCCAGGTTTGGTTTTGTACCGAACCGAGCTTTGCAAATGGTTCATATTGTTAGTTTGTATTTATGGTGTTACACCTTCAAAATAATATGATATAGGCAGAGAAGTAAGGAGGTTCTGATGAAAAGAAGAATCATTGAAATCAATCGAGAACAGTGCAACGGCTGCGGTGCCTGTGCAGCTGCTTGTCACGAAGGCGCAATCTCCATGATCGACGGCAAGGCGCAGCTCATGCGGGACGATTACTGCGATGGACTGGGTGACTGCTTGCCGGTTTGTCCCACGGGAGCCATCACCTTTGTTGAGCGAGAAGCTGCTGCTTACGACGAAAAAACCGTTATGGAAAACAAACGCAAAATGATGCAGGAAAAGATGAAAAAGGAGGGAATGACATTACCTTGCGGCTGTCCGGGAAGTCAGACAAGAAGAATTGAGCACACAGCATATGCCGAGGTGGAAGAGGAAAATGCTAAGTATGTCAGCAGGCTGTCGCAATGGCCCGTGCAGATAAAGCTGGTTCCTGTGAATGCACAGTATTTTGACGGAGCGAAGCTGCTCATCGCTGCCGACTGTACTGCTTATGCCTATGCTGCTTTTCACGAGCAGTTTATTCAGGGGCATATCACTCTTGTGGGGTGCCCCAAGCTGGACGATGTAGACTATTCCGAGAAGCTTACCGAGATTATCCGCGACAACGACATCAAGAGTGTGACCATCGTGCGCATGGAGGTCCCCTGCTGTGGCGGATTGGAGACTGCTGCAAAAAAGGCGCTCCAGCAAAGCGGTAAATTCATTCCTTGGCAGGTTGTCACCGTAACGGTAGACGGCAGGCTTAGGGAAGAATGATTACAGTACTTAAAGAACCTTTTTAGGAATAGAAAAGACGCAGTATCATACCGGATATTATTCCTTTCGCAGAGAAAAGTGGACCCATTGTAATCATTATATGGGGCATCATTGATACCATAATACAGCTCCAACTCCTCGGGGACATCTGTTGTCAGCACCATGCTGCCGTAATAGTGGCAGCGGGGGTCTGCCAGCATGGTGTCCCTTTGACCATGTGCCGTCCTCGGGGCGCAGGGGCATCATACCAGTACATAAAGGCGCTTTTGCCGTCATTCGGCGTCGTGATGTTGGTTTCCTCCGGCGGACAGCACTTACCGTCCCAGTCCTGTGGTTTTGTGCTGTATCGGGGTGGGGCTGACAGCTGGCGTATTTTACCGCTACCCAGGAATAGGAGCCGATGCGCAGATCCTCGTCCCCCACCCCGGCAAGGCTGACAATGGCGCTGCTACCGGCATTCTCAACATAGTTACAGCTTTTCTGCATTTTGCGCAGAATAATCGACATTTCACCCCGCAGAGCGTTTTTTATTCTTATTTTAATCTATAATGGTTGCGTCCTGCAGGGGCGGTGCTGCCCTTGTGCAAAAATATAACCCGCCCCGATGTAAAAAGAGGCAAAAGGAGGAACCAACCTATGAAGAAACGCCTGCTCAGTGTCCTGCTGGCACTGTGTATGCTCCTCACCATGCTGCCCGCCACCGCCTTTGCGGCGGATAGCGGCACGGTGGAAACCAAAGTCAGGGTATGCTATACCAATCTTCCCTCCACGGGCGAGGTAAGCTACTGGCTTTATCAGGAGAAAGTAGATACCAACGGTGATGTCGATTCCACCATCACGCAGACCGGCGCTTCCGCTAATAATTATCAGGTCAAGTGGGAGCCGGCTACCTCTACGATCACCCTGAACAATATCAACGCTTCTAAGGTCGCCGTCAATACAACGGGCGTCTCTTTTATCTATCTGACGCAGGGCGATCTGAACATCAAGCTGCTGGGCGCCAATAAGATCGGCGACCACGAAGGTGCCAATTTGATTTATGCCATTTACACAACAAATGCAGATGGCACCGTCACCATTTCCGGCCCCGGCTCGCTGCTTACCCGCGGCGGAGACTATACCAGCAACACCAGCCACTCCGGCACACCGGTTCGTATTGCGGGCAACCTTATCATTCAGGATGGCGCCGACTTTACTACCGTGTGCAAATACCATAAGCCTCAGCAGCATGGTATCTATGTAGGCGGCGATCTCACCATTAAGGATCGCGCAAAGCTCTCGGCGACCCGTACTGAAATTGAACACACCTATACGAGGGAGAAGTGCTATGCCCTCAATCTGGGCGGTGCGCTCACCCTTGAAAATGAAGGCGCCATCGAACTGAAAACCTTCAAGCCATACGAAGGGAGAAATACCTGGTGGTATGTGGCTTGGACCTGTAATAAAGACATTACGCCCGGGTTGGATGACTATATCACCGCACCCGATGGACTGCAGCTCCCCAGCAAGCAGGAAACCGGAATATATCCCAGGAATAATGTGGACAATGTTGTCCAGATCTACTACAGTGTCAAAGCAAATGCCGAATCTCATGTCTATGACCAGGAGGTAGCAGAGGGGCGCTATCTGGCAACAGCGGCTACCCTTACCAGCCCCGCCACCTACTACCGCAGCTGCAAGTGCGGCGCTTACGAGGAGAACAAAGATAACACCTTCTCCTATGGCGATTTGGCTTGCCCTGTTATATTTAATACAACAAACCCGGAGTGCGATCAGGGCTATGTGCTCAATTCCACGACGAGCCGTCTGCTTGCCACCACCGATGGCTCCAGGGGCAGCTTCTATTACGATTCCGCTGCGCACACCTTGTATCTTAATAATTTCAATGCCGCGTACTCCGAGGGTACTCTGTACTTCGGCAACAATAATCTTGGGGATATTCCGTACCCCATCACGGTCAATGTCACCGGCGATTGCTCCATCGCGACCCAATACAGAAGGTATGCCATCCATTCTCGGGCGGATCTTATCTTTGAGGGGACCGGTACGCTTACGCTGACCGCATCTGGCACAGATGCTGTGTATTTTTATACCGGTAATGCAGAAAAGTCAATGACAGTCAATCTTCCCATGACCATCGGCTACACCGGCGACTACAGCTCCGCTGCCATTTACGGTCTTGGGCTTCATCTTACCGTCAATGCGCCCCTCAAGCTCACCAATAACAGCACCCGCACCTATCAGGTTCTTACAATAAAAGGCGGCTCCATCACTATCGGCAATCCCGAGCTGTATATCAAAGCCGGCGCCGATGAAGCGTCTGCCACCAAGTACATGGCAAGCGACTTTGATGAAAGCAGCGAAACGACCTTTGCCGAAACGGTCAGCAGCTTCGCAGATAATAGGGCGATCCACTACATCAATATCGGTGTGATCTGCCACCATGTTAATCCCCATAAGTTCGTTTCCGTCGATGAAACGACCCACAATGAGGTCTGCCCCGACTGCAACGAGGTTCTTGGCGCCGCAAACCATGAACTCGGTTATACTGCTGTGGCAGGTACCAACACCCACAAGCAGGGCTGCACCGTCTGCGGCTACGATAACGGCGGCGCAACCGAGGAACACAGCTCCACCACCCCCGCCACCTGCACCAAAAAAGCGATCTGCGAAAAGTGCGGCGCGGAGTTTGGCGAGCTTGCTAAACACAAACTCATCGAACTGGAAAAAGCCGAATATCTGAGATCCGAAGCCACCAACTGCCAGACCCACAATACCTACTGGAAATCCTGTTCCGTCTGCGGCGCTTCCGCCGACAAAGCTCTTTCCCATGTTGACTACCTCTATTTCGAGGGCAGCACAGCCGGACCGCACAGCTTCTCCACCACCTATCTGGCAGAGAAGGCCGACGCCGATAAGCACTATCATGTCTGCACCCTCTGCGATGCCAAGGACGACGGCGAAGCCCATACATGGAATCTCCCTGCCGCCACCGAGGAGACCGCAAAATACTGCACCGTC
>ULTN01019881.1_pt1 | contig 15926 bp, 9 predicted proteins | sample 1957681 | NCBI WGS metagenome assembly ULTN01 (sample SAMEA4835736, study PRJEB28245) | human gut metagenome | biome: gut microbiome; material: fecal sample | place: Denmark | collected 2008
GGAAATTCACGTTGATATTTTTCAGATTGTGCTCTTTTGCTCCGACTACCTTCAGCCAGCCCGTCGGCTTTCTGCGCTCGGACGGAACCGGAATTTTCAGCTCTCCGCTTAAGTATTTTCCGGTGATGGAATTCGGATTTTTCATCAGATCTTCCGCCGTTCCGATCGCCACCAGCTCTCCGCCGTGCTCACCGGCTCCAGGGCCGATATCGACAACGCAGTCAGCGGCGCGCATCGTATCCTCGTCGTGCTCCACGACGATCAGGCTGTTTCCGAGGTCACGCAGATGTTTCAGCGTCGCGAGAAGTTTGTCGTTGTCTCTCTGGTGAAGACCGATGCTCGGCTCGTCGAGAATATAGGCGACACCGACAAGGCCGGAGCCGATTTGCGTTGCCAGACGGATTCTCTGCGCCTCACCGCCGGACAGCGATGCCGTTCCGCGCGCCAGGGTCAGATAGTTTAATCCGACATCCGCAAGGAAGCTCACACGCGCACGGATCTCTTTTAAAATCTGCTTTCCGATCAGCAGCTGCTGTTCGGAGAGTTCGAGGTTCTGCATAAACTTCTGCAGATTGTCGATGGAAAGGGATGTTACTTCAAAAATATTTTTATCTCCGACCGTCACACCAAGCGACGTCGGTTTCAGACGCTGGCCATGGCACGCCTGGCACGGGGTCACACGCATGAAGGTTTCGTATTCCTGTTTTGTAGAATCCGATCCGGTCTCACGGTAGCGGCGCTCTACATTTTTGATCAGCCCCTCAAAAGCCACATCGTACACACCGACGCCGCGCTGACCGCGGTAATGCACCTTGACGGATTTTCCGTTCGTTCCGTAAATCAGGATATCGTGGATTTTTTTCGGATATTCACAGAACGGAGTGGAAAGGGAAAAATCGTACTCCTCTGCCAGCGCATCGAGAACGGCTCTCGTATAGCTCGATTTGTCCGTGCAGGACTGCCAGCCGAGCACGGTGATGGCTCCGTCTGCGATGGATACGGTCTTGTCCGGAATCATCAGATCCTCGTCGAATTCCATCTTGTAGCCAAGGCCGGCACAGCTCGGGCAGGCGCCGAACGGGTTGTTGAAGGAAAAGCTTCTCGGCTCAATCTCCTCCATGCTGATGCCGCAGTCCGGGCAGGAAAAGCTCTGGCTGAAGTTGAGCTGATTTCCGTCCATCGTGTCGACTACCAGAAGGCCGTCCGCCAGATCCAGTACATTCTCGACGGAATCCGTCAGACGTTTCTCAATGTCCGGTTTGACTACAAGACGGTCCACAATAATGGAAATGTTGTGTTTCAGGTTCTTATCCAGCGTAATCTCCTCGGACAGCTCATACTGGCTGCCGTCGATCATCACGCGGACATAGCCGCTGCGTTTTGCCTGTTCGAGCACCTTTTCGTGTCTTCCCTTGCGGCCGCGCACAACCGGCGCGAGAAGCTGGATTTTCGTCCGCTCCGGGAGTGCCATGATCTGATCGACCATCTGGTCCACCGACTGGCGGCTGATGACTTTTCCGCACTTCGGGCAGTGCGGAATACCGATTCTCGCGTACAGAAGACGGAAGTAATCGTAAATCTCCGTCACGGTTCCGACGGTGGAACGCGGGTTCCGGTTCGTCGATTTCTGATCGATCGAAATAGCAGGCGGCAGACCTTCGATGCTGTCCACATTCGGTTTTTCCATCTGTCCTAAGAACTGGCGCGCGTAGGAGGAAAGGCTCTCCATGTACCGCCGCTGGCCCTCCGCATAGATCGTGTCAAACGCAAGCGAACTCTTTCCTGAACCGCTGAGGCCCGTAAATACAACAAACTGGTTTCTGGGGATATCGACATTCAGTGCTTTCAGGTTGTTCTCCCTGGCTCCCCGTATTCTGATAAACTCTTTTTTCTCTGCCATAACTGTTCCTCTTATTAATTGGAATCCCTGTCCGGACAGGGACAGGAATCTTGTCTCGTTTTCTCCCATTATAGCACACCGCCGTGCGTTATGCAAACATTTGTTCTATTTCTTTATCATCTTTTTACAGCAGAAAATCTGCCAGAATCACATTGCTGACGGAAATCCCATCGCGTGTCAGAGCCAGGCGCCCGCTGTGTTCCTGTAAAAGATGCATCGCTTCGTATTTCTTCAGAACCCTGCCGTATACGGCATGGATCTCCTTTCCAAACTGCTCCTCAAACTCCGCCGTCGAGATCCCTTGTGTCATTCGAAGGCCGAGAAACATAAATTCTTCCATGGCATCCTGCCGGGAAAGAATTTCCTCATCCTCACGGATCTTTTCCAGTGCTCCGCACGCTTTCAGATACAAAGATCGATCTGCCGTGTTCGTCCACCGGCGGTTTCCGAATAACGATGCCGCGGAAGGCCCGAACCCCAGATAATCCGTCCTTTTCCAGTAGCCGATATTGTGGCGGCATGCGAAGCCCGGCTTTGCATAATTGGAAATCTCATACTGGAAAAAGCCGTATTCTGCGAGGATTTCCGCCGTTCTGGCATACATTTCGCGTTCTGTGTCCTCATCCGGCAGATCCAGTTTCTGCTCCGCAAACGGGGTTCCCGGCTCCACGATCAGGCTGTAGGCGGAAATGTGCTCCGGAGAAAGCTCCGCGATCGTCCGAAGACTCTCTTCCCATTTCTCTTCACTCTGCTCCGGCAGACCTGACATCAGATCCACGTTGATATTCGCAAACCCGGCATCCCGTGCCAGTGCAAAACTCTCCTGAAATTCCGCAAACGTGTGGATTCTTCCCAGCCGTTTCAGCTCCTCATCGTGAACCGACTGACAGCCGATACTGATCCGGTTGAAGCCGCTCTTCCTGTAACATTTCAGTTTTTCCGCATCCAGCGTTCCCGGATTGGCCTCCAGCGTAATCTCAGCATCCTCTGAAAAAACGTACTTGCTCCGCAGTTTTTCCATCACACGGGCGAGCATTCCGGCATCCACTGCGGATGGTGTTCCGCCGCCGAAAAAGACGGAAATCACTTCCCTTTCTGCCGTCTCTTCCGCTGCATCGATTTCTGCCAGCAGAGCCTCTTCATACTCCTTCTGCATTGCTTTCGTGCCCGGTCCCGAGACAAAATCACAGTAGGCACATTTCCGGATGCAGAACGGGATATGCACATAGAGTTCCAGTGGTTTTCTTTTTTTATTCATTCTGCTTTTCCTCCGTACGATCGAAAGACCGGCCCCTGCGCTCCCGCAACAGCAGGCGGCGCCGACAGGCCGGTCTCATTTTTATCTCTTAATTTTCATCCAGTTTCAGCACGCTCATAAAGGCTTTCTGCGGAATCTCCACGTTTCCTACCTGGCGCATCCGCTTCTTACCTTCCTTCTGCTTCTCCAGCAGCTTCTTCTTTCGGGAAATATCGCCGCCGTAGCACTTGGCGAGGACGTCTTTGCGCATCGCGCGGACGGTTTCTCTGGCGATAATCTTCGATCCGACAGCCGCCTGGATCGGGATTTCGAAGAGCTGCCGCGGAATCTCTTCTTTGAGCTTCTCGCACATCTTTCTTCCGCGCTCGTAGGCAGATCCCTCGAATACGATGAAGGACAGCGCATCCACTTCTTCTTTATTGACGAGGATATCGAGTTTTACAAGCTCGCTTCTCTCATAGCCGAGCAGCTCGTAGTCGAATGACGCGTAACCTTTGGAGCGGGATTTTAAGGCATCAAAGAAATCGTAGATAATCTCATTCAGCGGGAGATGGTAATGAAGCATCGCACGCGTCGTCTCCATGTATTCCATTCCCTGATACTGGCCTCGTCTCTGCTGGCAGAGCTCCATGATCGGTCCGATGTAGTCGGTCGTCACCATAATCTCTGCTTTTACCAGCGGCTCTTCCATATAATCAATCTCGGACGGATCCGGCAGATTCGACGGGTTGGTCAGGTCAATGACGGTTCCGTCGGTTTTGTGAACCTTATAGATAACGCTCGGTGCGGTCGTCACGAGATCCAGATTGTACTCACGCTCCAGGCGCTCCTGAATAATTTCCAGGTGAAGCAGTCCAAGGAAACCGCAGCGGAAGCCAAAGCCGAGTGCTGCCGATGTCTCCGGCTCGTAGAAGAGGGATGCATCGTTTAACTGCAGTTTTTCCAGCGCGTCGCGCAGATCGCCGTACTGTGCGCCGTCGGCCGGGTACATGCCGCAGTATACCATCGGGTTGACTTTTTTGTAGCCCGGCAGTGCTTCTGCACACGGACGGTCGGCATCGGTCACGGTATCACCCACGCGGGTGTCGCGCACGTTTTTGATGCTGGCGGTGATATAGCCTACCATTCCGGCGGAGAGCTCGTCGCACGGGATCAGACGGCCTGCGCCGAAGTAGCCGACCTCGACAACTTCCTCGACAGCGCCTGTCGCCATCATGCGGATTCTCGTTCCTTTTTTCACGCTTCCTTCCATCACACGGCAGGAAATGATGACGCCGCGGTATGCATCGTAGACGGAGTCGAAAATCAGTGCTTTTAACGGTTCCGTCGGATCACCTTCCGGTGCCGGAATTTTCTGTACGATCTGCTCGAGCACCTCGTCCACGTTCAGGCCGGTTTTTGCGGAAATCCGCGGAGCATCCTGCGCTTCCAGTCCGATGACATCCTCGATCTCTGCAATTACACGGTCCGGCTCGGCGCTTGGAAGGTCTACTTTGTTGATGACCGGGAACACATCCAGGTCATGGTCAAGGGCGAGGTAGACGTTGGCAAGGGTCTGCGCCTCGATACCCTGCGATGCATCGACAACGAGCAGCGCGCCGTCGCATGCGGCAAGGCTTCGGGAAACCTCATAGTTGAAGTCAACATGGCCCGGGGTGTCAATCATGTTTAAAATGTACTCCTCGCCGTCGGCCGCTTTGTATACGGTACGGACTGCCTGTGCCTTGATCGTGATGCCGCGCTCACGCTCCAGATCCATATTGTCCAGCACCTGATCCTGCATCTCACGCTCGGTCAAAAGGCCTGTTTTCTGAATAATACGGTCCGCAAGGGTTGATTTTCCATGGTCGATATGGGCAATAATACAAAAATTACGAATTTTACTCTGATCTATTCCTGACAAGTTTTTTCCTCCTGCTTTTTCCCTACGATACCAGATTGCTCCATATTTCGCACTCCCGCAATCTGTCTATTTTGTATGATACGAAATTCCACTCAAAAAAGCAAGATAAATTTATCCGCCTGATGCCGGACTTTTGCCCGACAGAACTTTATGCAGGATATCCGAAAACGGCCCCATTGCATTTTTCACCTCCTCGACCGTATTCGTCTGCGCACCAACCTCGAGAAGAACAGATCTCGGGCGGAGATGGAGGTTGTAGCGGTAGCCTTTTAAATAGATACAGCGTGAAAAGCCGGGATAATACTGTTCTGCCTCATACTCCATCTGAAAGGAAAATGCAAGGTTTTCCGCCTGATACGGATTGGGCAGGCTTGTCAGTTCGCCGCTTTCTTTCGTGCGGGAAAGGCCGTTGAAAAACATGATCTGCGCGGTCGGCTTTCCGTTGATTTCTGTCACAAGACGTTTTGAACCATTGACCCCGTCCCGGTGCAGGTCGATCACGACCTGAATGGACGGGTGTTCTTCCAGCGCCGCTGCGATGACCGGCTCCGCGTAGTTGTAGGCGCGGCTCCGCTCGAGACAGCCTTCTTTCATGTCAAATGCCTCTGTAATATGAAGCACTTCGTATCCGTACTGCTTTTCCAGAAGCTCCTGCAGATCATCACCGAGGCCGATTACCGTGTCCGCTCTTTCTCCCGGCCGGGAATCGGCGAAGGTTTCCTGCGAATGGGTATGATAGATCAGAATCTGCGGGCCTTCGGCATTTTCCGGCAGGGTCAGGTCTTTTCCGAGCAGGGTGCTGCCGTCGATCTCGCCCGACAGGACCGAAGTGTTGGGATCGACAACGAAGAAGCGGTTCAGGAGCGCCTGCTGGTCAGCAAGAAGGTCAGGGGAAATTGTCTCCTGAATCGTGTCGGCCTCCGGGTAGAGAATCTCACGCGGTGCGCCGCCGGTTTCGATGGTCTCCTCCGGGACAGACTGCGGCGCTTCGGGTTCTGCCGTTGATGCCGACTCTCCGGCTGCCGGTTCTGTGATTCCTGTTTCCGTCTGCTCCGGCTCCGTGATTTCCATTCCATCTTTTTGAGTTTCATCTTTTTGAGTTCCATCCTTTTGATCTTCCTCAGTTCCCTGCTCCTTCGATTCTGTCTGCCCTCTTTCTGCTCCCGGTCCCGGATTCGAATCCTGCTTCGCCGTATCCGTTTCCGCTGCTTCTGTCCCGGCAGACAGCGTATTCTCTGCCGTGCTTCCCTCCCGAAGCGCCGGTATCTGATCCCGCACTGCCGCGAGGAGATTTTCCATCCATCCCCTTCCGTCCTCTTTTCCGTCATAAAAAAGAAGCGGCATCATCACATCCACGGATAACTGCTCCGCCTGTGCTGCCGCCCGCTGCAGCAGAACTTTCCCCTCTGAGAAATGATTTTTCCGGAGAACCGCTGCACTGCGGAACAGCAGTATACTGCAGGACAGGAAAAGACATCCCCATCCGAACCATCGTCCATTTCGCCTGGCATTCCACATATTATCACCATATTCATGATATGTTACAGTTCCCCGGAAAATGCCTGATTCATACCTGCCGCAAGAACCCCGGCCAGGCGGCGGACCATCTCGTCGATCTCTTTTGTCGTCACGTAAAGGCTTTCGAGCGCCGGTGAAATGACTTCTCCCAGAAATTCATCCATCTCGGACTCCTCCAGCGATTCCAGAACGCCTGCGACGGCATCGTGGACGATCGTTCCTGCCCCTACAACGGTCGGCACACCGATTCCGATGACCGGCACGCCGAGCGTCTCCTGATTTAAGGCATTGCGGTGGTTTCCGACGCCCGAGCCCGGCCAGATTCCGGTGTCGGCAAGCTGGATCGTACAGTTCAGCCGGTGAATACTGCATGCGGCAAGGGCATCCACGGCGAGAATCACATCTGGATGGGTCTGTTCTGCCGTTCCGCGCAGGATTTCCACTGCCTCCATGCCCGTCTGTGCCATAACGCCGGGAGCAAGGGCACTCACTTCCCGGCCCTTCTTTCCGTAGGTGCGCACCAGATGGCGCGTAACGTTAAGCTGCTCCACCGTCTCCGGCCCGAGCGCATCCGGCGTGATGCCGCGGTTGCCAAGGCCGGCCACAAGAACGGATCCGCACGCTTCCGGCACCATTTCCATCAGACAGTGGGAAAACTCCTCCGCTGCTTTCCGGCTCTCCTCCTCGTCTGCCGTCAAAAGCAGCGGCGCTTCGATCGTCACATACGTCCCTTTCGGCTTTCCCATCATTTTTGCACCCTGCTCCGATGTGATTTTCACAATGGTTGTCTGAATTTCCGCCTTTCTTTTCTTCTTCTCAATCTCGACCCCGGAGATCTCCACATGGTCCCTCTCAAATTTTTCCTGATTCTCCATCGCCAGGTCTGTCCGCATCCTATACTTTCCTATCATACTTTTCTCCTTCTCCTGTATTTTTGTTGTAGTTTCTGCAATTTTTTCAAAAATATGTATTGACAAACCATGCGAAATATTATAGGATAATAAAGCATGTTTCAGTGGAGCGCCCGTGTCTGTTCCATTGAATAACATCCCTTAAATCACATTAATTTTAAAAATATTGGAGGTGTACAGTTTGGCTAACATTAAATCCGCAAAGAAAAGAATCCTGGTAAATCAGACAAAGGCAGACCGCAACAAAGCAATCCGTTCTGCAGTTAAGACTTCTATGAAAAAAGTAGATGCTGCTGTTGCTGCAAACGATAAAGAGGCTGCTGTTGCTGCATTAGTAAATGCGATCTCTACCATCGACAAGGCTGCTTCTAAAGGCGTTTATCATAAAAACAACGCTGCCAGAAAAGTATCCAATCTGAGCAAAGCTGTAAACTCAATCGCATAATAAAGATATAAAACAAAGAGAACTTAGTCATACCGTCATGTGGCTGGGTTCTTTTTTTTATGCTTACCAAAAGAGTGCGCCGCGACAGATCTTTTGATAAACACAGAACAAGGCGTATCGGCCAGTTTTCCTGTACCGGTACGCCTTGTTCTTTTTATAGCAAGACCCGAAAATAATGCAAAAAATTCGCGCTCAGCAGCACTGCCTTTTTTGCATTATTTTCGGGTCTTGCTATAGAAAACTCTGCTCTTACGCCGCCCTGCTGTATTTCGTAATCAGCAGCTCCACGCTCAGCAGATCGGAAATTTTTCCCGTCTTCACGTCCTCTTCCATCTGCACGCAGTCATTGACCGCCGCTTTTAATTCCTCCGCCGCATACTGGCGCGACATGGGAATATAGTTCCGCACAACGAAGCTCTGCAGTCCCGTCCGTTTTGCGATCGTCGCCTGATCGCAGTGCTCTGCCAGCAGCTCTTTGACCTGCAGCAGCAGATTGAACTGGCGTGCCAGCAGAAAGAGAATCCGCATCGGCGGCTCCTTTAAAGCCAGCAGATCCTGATACAGATCGAGCGCTTTCCGCTGCTTCTTCTCCGTTACCGCGCGGATCATCTCGAAAATTCGGTTCGTAATCTGCGTTGTGCAGACTGCCTTGATATCCGCCCGCGTGATCACATCTCTTCCCATCGTATAGCTGAGCAGTTTTTCCAGCTCCTGCGAGATATTTCCCATATCCGTGCCCGTCTTTTCCAGAAAATCTTCCATATCCTGGCGTGTGATCTTTTTTCCCTCTTTTTTCATCATGCCGAGTACCCAGGTCATCAGCGTCTTTTCGTCCTGACGAGCAAATTCCACTGCTCTTCCCTGCTTCTGCACCGCCTTGTACATACGGTTCCGCTTATCGACTTCCTCCTCCACGAAGATCAGCACCAGATAATCCGGCAGGGATCCCATATAGTCTGCCAGCGCGTCGGCTTTGTTTTTGAAAAATCCTGTATTTTCCAGCAGAATCACACGGCGGTCCGCAAAAAACGGCATCGTCTCCGCAAGGTCAATCACTTTGGGAATCTCGGTTCCTTTTCCCTCAAAGCGGGAGAAATTCATCGTGTCGTCCTCCGGCAGCAGTGCGTTTTTCAGCTTGTTTTTATACTGATGCTTCAGATAGGCTTCTTCTCCGTAGAGCAGGTAGGCCTGCTTAAAATTCTGCGTTTTGATATCTTCTAAAATGCTTTTCATTTCATCCTCTTTCTTTCGTTCCGGCAGAAGCACGTTCGCGCAGTGCCGCAGCAGCCGGAGCTTTTGACCATTCAGGAGACGGGAAATTCCACATCCGACCGGTATCCGTGAACCGCCAGGCGGTCACGCTTCAGCTGTACTGTCACGGCTCCATCCACCGGTGTTCCGTAGATATGGCTTTTGCAGGCACGAAGCCGCTCCAGCAGCTCCCGGTGCGGATGGCCGTACCGTCCCGGCCACGCGCAGGAAATCAGGCTGATCTGCGGCTGTATGCGGTTCAGAAATGCCTCGCTCGTTGAATTTCTCGAGCCGTGGTGCGCCACCTTTAAAATCTGGCACCGCTCTGCCGCCCCCAGGACCTCTTCTTCTCCGCTTCCCTCCAGATCTCCCGTCAGAAGTGCGCGGCAGGCACCGCAGGAAAGCTGTAATACAACACTTCCGGCGTTTTCCTCTCCCGTATAGTCTTCGCCCGCTCCCGGATGAAGCACCGATACGGTGAGTTCTCCTGCACGGATCTCGTCTCCCTTTTTTAGATATTCTACCATAATTCCCGCTTTTTGTGCGGCTAAAATAAAAGGATTTTCTTTTTCGCTTCCTTTCATCCACACAGGCAGGAACAGATGGCGGATGCGAAGCGCCGTTTTCTGCTCCCCGATCAGCTCCAGCAGTTCGAGGATTCCGTTCGTGTGATCTGCGTCCGGGTGCGTGACAACAACGGCATCAAGAGCGGCAATGCCGCGCTGTTTCAGATACGGGAGAATCCTTTTTTCCCCGATCGCAGACGCACTGCTGCTCCCGCCGTCATTCAGCATCAGAAAACGGCCGCTCTCCACCACCAGCGCATCGCCCTGGCCGACGTCCAGCGCTGTAATGGAAAACGTTTCCCGGGGACGGTAAAAAAGCAGAACACAGGCAAAAAACATGGTAATACCAAAGAGCATCCGCTCCCGCCTTCGTGCCTGCGCACCTTTTCGTTTTGCCCCATCCGGATTCATCTCCCGTTTTCGTTTTCGCACATACAGTATCACCAGCAGACCGGTCAGAATGATTCCATATCCTGCCATCTGCCATTTTTCCGGCTGACCGCAGATCCACACATTTCCCGGAATCTGTGCGACCGCCGCTGTCATCTGCCGCAGAAGTGTGAGCAGGAACCGCGCCGGAAGCAGAACAACACTTCCCGCTTTCACGCTTGCCAGTCCCGCCAGAAGCCCCGCAGCACCCGGCAGCAGCACCGCCGTCATGACAGCTCCTGCAAACAGATTCGGCAGAAACGCAAAGAGCGGAATCTCATAAAAATACCACGCCTGCAGCGGGATCATGACAAGCTGCAGGGAAAGGTACACCATCGCAGCCTCTTTCCCTTTCGCCGCAAGCTTTTCCAGCCCCGTTTTTTCCCCGCGTCTCTTCCGTTCCGCCTTCTCCCCCGCCAGAACCGGATAAACCCCGGAAATGGCTGTTACTGCTCCAAACGAAAGCCAGAACCCGCTCTGCTCCAGATACGAGGGGTTTTCTGCCAGCATCAGAATTGCCGCAAGAGAGAGCGCACTTAAGGAATCATACGTCCTTCCCACTGCGACAGCTCCCATCCGCACTGCAAACATCACCACTGCACGCACGGTCGCCGTTCCGCTGCCGGTAAACATGCCATACAGCACCATACCGGCGGCCGCTGCCAGAGACGCGGGAGTTTTCGGCAGATGCAGCGCCATCAGCAGCCGTCGGAGTGCCATGCCGAGCAGCATCAGATGCATGCCGGAAACGGAAATCAGGTGCAGCAGACCGCTCTGCTGATACGCCAGATACGTCTCCTCCGTGAGTTCCGACCGTTCCCCGAGCAGCATCGCAGAAAGCACACCTGCCTCCTCCTCCGGCATCATTTCTTTTAAAACGGCACAGCACCGCTCCCGCTCCAGCCGGAGCGCTTCGCCGAGATTCCACCGCCCGACATCCACAACTTCCTCCCGCTCCGAAATCACGTAGAACGCACAGCCTTTTCCCTCATAATATGTTTTCTCATCAAACATCCCCGGATTGCGCGGGCTTTCCGGCTTTTTTACAGTTCCGTACACCCGCACAGCGGCTCCGACCGGCAGATCTCCCCGCTTTGCGAGCAGATAAAATTTCCCTTTGCTTCCCTCCCCGCGCAGCACATACCCGTTGTTGCTGCTCTTTTTCTCATACGTTTCAATTGTCCCTGCAATCCACACCTTCCTGCCCTGCTGCGCTTTGTTTTCGTATTTGGGGTCAGAAAAAGGCGTGCCAAGAGGCACGCCCGCAATCCGCAGCAGCACAAGCACCAGCATGAATCCAAGACACGCCAGGCACATGGGCCGTTTTCTCATGTATCTTTTTCCTCCAGATAAGACAGGTCTTCCTCGTAGAACTGATTGAGTTTCATCGTTTCACGGAAGGTTACATCGCTCTCTCCGTTGATGGAAAACTGCACCTTATCCACCTTACAGTTCGCCGTGATGGAATCCACCACCGCATAAATCGGAATCTGCTCCGCCACACTCGAAAGCGCAGAATCCTTAAAAGATTTGTCAAAATTCACATAGGCAATCCGATCGGATGTCGTGACACTTAAGACATTCATCGTATCCGGCAGCACTGCATAGTGGCCGTCTTCTTTCGGTCCCTTCATCAGCTGCTCCACCACGACACGCTCCAGCGGAATGTTCGTGCTGTACGGCACCCGCCGCGTCTCCTTCACAAGATGATCGCCTGCTTCATTTGCAAAATACAGTGTCAGCGTCGCATACTGATACTGATAAATTTCCCTTCCGGAATTTTCCAGAAAGCTGTCCGCCGTCATCGTTCCGATCTCGCGTCCTTTGGAATCCTTTAACGGATCCCCGTCGATCAGAAACGTCACGCGCTCCACCTCCGGAACCTGCACAAAGGTACGCACCAGTCCTGCACGCACCAAAACCTCCTGCGGCCGCGCAAGCTCTCCGTACTCTCCACTTAAGTTCAGCGTAAGGAGCCCGTTCTCCAGCGTATACGTCTTGATGGAAATCCCATTGGAAAGAAGTGCCTGGTTTCCGTCCCTGGCAGGTTTCTCCTGCAGCGCGTCAACCAGCTCCTTGATCAGTTTCTGATCCGTTCCTTCTTTTGGTTCATACGGCTCCTGCACCAGTGTTGTGCCGGTTTTGTCCAGGCAGTACAGGTGATACGCCGACTCCTTCTGGCTCTTCTGCCACTGCCCGCAGCCGCTAAGAAGCAGCACGCCGGCCAGCAGTACGCCAAGTATCCGTTTCATGTGCGCCACCTCCTACATCACGTAATTCAGAGGAATCCGCACGGAAAATGTCGTTCCCTCGTTTTCTTTGCTGTATACACGGATCGCTCCCCGGTGCATGACAATCGCGCTCCGCGCAATCGCAAGGCCAAGGCCGGTTCCGCCGATTTCCCGCGAGTGGGACTTGTCCACGCGGTAGAAACGCTCGAAGATATGCGCAATCGACTCCTCCGGGATGCCGATGCCGGAGTCTGCCACCGTCACGTAGAAATATTTGTGATCCGCATTTAAGGATACACGCACCCATCCATTCTCGTTGTTGTACTTGATGCCGTTTTCGATCAGGTTCGAGAACGCCAGCGAGAGCTTCGTCGCATCCACCTCCGCATTGACCGGGCGGAAGCTGTCGAGAATGAGCTCCACATTTTTCTGTGCGGCAATCGGATGAAGCCGCTTCAGCAGCTGCTCTAACAGCTCGTTGATATTGACCTGGGTGATATTGAGGTCTGCCACCTTTTTATCCATCTTGACCAGCGACAAAAGGTCGGTAATAATCTGGTTTTCGCGGTCGATCTCCGAGGTAATATCCTGCATGAACTCCTGATAAAGTTCCACCGGAACGCCCTCCTGCCCGTTCAGCGAATCCGCCAGAACCTTCATGGACGCAAGCGGCGTCTTTAACTCATGCGAGACGTTCGAAACAAATTCCTGGCGGGAATCGTCGAGCGTGCGGACGCGGGTCAGCATCTTGTTGAATGCGTCCGTGATCAGCTCTGTCTCGAGGTAATCCGGAACAGAAATGCTTTCGTCGAGATAGCCGTCGGTGATGTCCTCGATGGAACGGGTGACCTTCTGGAACGGCTTCATCAGAATGCCCGCGAGCAGATAGCCAAAAACCAGCACGAGAAGCGCAATGATCGAAAGAATCGTCATTCCCTTCGTCTCCAGAATTTTCATATTCGCACGGATCTCATCCGTCGAAATGCTGACGAGCATAACGCCGAGCGTCTCCTTCGTCTCGGTATTCTGAATCCGCACTGTCATTTCCAGATAGTTGTTTTTCCGGTCGTACTGGCTCGTCTCCTTGCCCTGAAAGCTCTGGATGACCTCCTGCGAGATAATCGTCTTTCCGCGGTCCATATCGTACGTATCTTTGATGACGCGGAAATCCTGGTCAATAATCAGGATTCTGCCGCCGTAGATATTCGTCAGCATACTGAGCTGTCCGTTGATGACATCCGATCCAGGATCTTCCATGTAATTCTGCTGGATGAGCTGGTTGCAGATAATATCGCACTGATTTTTTACGGTAATGCTGCGCACCGATACCGCACGGTCCTCATAGCTGTTTACGATGCTCTTCTCAAGGATCACACACGGTACAATGCCGATGATCACAAGAATCACCGTGATGCGGAAGCGCAGACTCCGCAGAAACTTCCATTTTTCTTTGATTTTAAGCCTGGAAATAGTAACCAACTCCCCACTTTGTGTGAACGTACTTCGGTTCACTTGGATTTTTCTCGATCTTTTCGCGCAGACGGCGGATATGTACATCTACGGTGCGCACGTCGCCCGGGTACTCATAGCCCCAGACAATGTTCAGCAGGTTCTCTCTGCTGTACACCTTGTTCGGATTGAAGACGAGAAGCTCGAGCACATCGAACTCCTTCGCAGTCAGATTGATCTCGCGGTCTCCGATGAAGACTCTTCTGCCCTCGCAGTCGATCCGCAGGTCTTTCACCTGTACGACTTTTGCTTTCTCTTCTTTTGGCTCCTGGCGGGCCGCACGGCGCATGATGGCCTTGATGCGTGCTTTTACTTCCAGAATGTTGAACGGCTTTGTGATGTAATCATCTGCGCCGTATTCCAGTCCCAGGATTTTGTCCATGTCCTCGCCCTTTGCGGTCAGCATGACGATCGGAACGTTGGAAAATTCACGGATCTGCTGGCAGACGGACAATCCGTCCAGCTTTGGCAGCATCAGATCCAGAAGGATCATATCGTATTCTTTTTCTTTTGCCATGGAGAGTGCTTCCTCGCCGTCGTATGCGCAGTCAACCTCCATGCCGTCCTGCTCCAGGCTGAAGCGGATTCCTTTTACGATCAGTTTTTCATCATCAACTACAAGAACTTTCTTTGCCATTTCTTCTCCTTCTTGTTCTAAACCTCGATAGAACCCCTTATCTTTTCAAACATCTTTCCCTTGATGCCCTCAATGTTCATAATCTCCTCAATCGAACCAAACGGGCCGTTTGCTTCGCGGTAGGCGATGATGGCATCCGCACGGCTCTCTCCGATGCCGGAGAGTGTCATCAGTTCTTCTTTTCCGGCCGTGTTCAGGTTGACTTTGTCGGAACCGGAAGCCTGCTCCGTGCCGCCCGTATTCTGCTGCGGCGTTTCCGTGCTTTCCATGTTTTCTGCCTCCTCGCGCGTCCAGACGGTGATCTGCTCTCCGTCTTCGATTTTCCGTGCAAGATTGAGGATTTTTTCTTCAGCATCCGGCAGAAATCCGCCTGCCGCTTCCACAGCCTGCACTACGCGGCTTCCGCCCGGCAGCGTGTAGACACCGGGGGAAGCGACCGCACCGCAGATATAAACCTGCACCGTTTCTTCCGGTGCTGCCTCCTGTGCCTCACGTTTTTCCGGAATGCCTGTGGTTTCTCCGGCGCTTTTTTCGGAAACCGTCTGCTCCTCATCCACTTCCTTCTGATTCCCGAAAACGGTTTCCGCCGTGCTCCCGCCTGTGCTATCTGACAGTTTGTATTCTGTATCCCTGTGGTTGCATCCGCAGAGCAAAAAAACCAGCATCGCCGCCAGTATTTTTGCATGTTTTCTGCCTCTGTTCTGCTGTTTTTTCAATTTCATGCTGTGTACTCCCTTCCGCTTCGCATCTGACGCGCAAGGGTCCCTTGTGTACGCATAACTACGTTTCTATTGTATCGAAGAAACCATAAAAATACAAGTAGAAATCTTAATCGTTATTCCCACTGAAACACTACAATTCCCACAACTGCCACTGCCATGCCGAGCAGCTTGCGCACGGTGAAATCCGTTTTTTCCATACCGAAAAGGCCGAACAGTTCAATCAGCCACGCCGCTGCGAGCTGGGAAATGACGATCAGCATCGCCGCCTTCGCCGGGCCGAGCCCTGCCATACTCCAGATAACCGTGATCGTGATAAACGCGCCAATTGCCCCGCCGAGCAGCAGATACCACGGCTTTACGCGAAACAGATCCCCGATCGGCTCCCTCCCGGTGATGCACCATGCCGCAAAACAGACGGCAAACGCACTAATCTGCACCCAGCCGGCCGCCAGCCATGTACTCGTCTGTTTCGTCACCTCTGTGTTGAAAACGCCCTGAATACTCATCAGTGCGCCGGAAAGCAGCGCTGTTAAAATTCCCGCCATTGATTCTTCCTCCTGCTGTTTTTTTATGTACTCTCGGAGTCTTTCTGCGCTTGATTTTACGAGAAGATTTTTTGTCAGTTGTGCCCAAATTTCTGAGGCGT
>ULTN01070677.1_pt1 | contig 15908 bp, 10 predicted proteins | sample 1957681 | NCBI WGS metagenome assembly ULTN01 (sample SAMEA4835736, study PRJEB28245) | human gut metagenome | biome: gut microbiome; material: fecal sample | place: Denmark | collected 2008
CCAAAACCTTTGGTGGGAGTTCGATTCTCTCATCCCCTGCTCTAAAAACACCGTAAATTCGGTGTTTTTTTTTATGCCATGTTGCATTTCATGTTATATGCAAAGGCGGGATCACAATACGAGCGTTTTGCATATTCTTACAGATTGTAAACTGGATTGCAGCGTGATGGCGGCAGATAATCTGTATATCGGGTACGCATAATTTTCATAGAGAGTTGTAAAAAAAAGAAAATTGCGATATAATAATTTTTGACATATGACGGAAATAGGTATGAGGAGAAAAGATGGCACGACCGACAAAAGCAAGAAGAATCTGTATGGAAGCGGCATATGATAATTTTTGCCCGAATGGTGTTCCGGCAAGGGAAAAAGTCATTATGACGATGGATGAGTATGAAACGATTCGTCTTGTAGACCTTGAGAAGTGTACGCACGAACAATGTGCGAAGCAGATGGGGATTGCCCGCACAACAGTGACCGAAATTTATGAGTCAGCCAGATACAAAATGGCAGACAGCATCGTAAATGGAAAGACATTGGAGATTTCAGGTGGGAATTATCGATTGTGTGATGGAACTGCCCTGTTTTGCTGCAATAAAATATGCAGGCGCACCTCAACGTCCGTCGGAAAAGATGATATTCAAAGAAAGGAAACAGATCAGATGAGAATTGCAGTTACCTATGAAAATGGAGAAATATTTCAGCACTTTGGACACACGGAACAGTTTAAATTATATGATATTGAGAATAGCCAGGTGGTAAGATCCCGGATTGTCGACACAAATGGACAGGGACACGGGGCACTTGCCGGATTTTTGACGGAGGCGGGTGCGGATGTGCTGATCTGTGGCGGAATCGGAAGCGGTGCGCAAAGCGCACTTGCAACTGCCGGCATAAAGCTGTATGGTGGAGTGTCCGGTGCGGCAGATGAAGCGGTAGAAGCTTATCTTGCAGGAAAATTAGATTACAATCCCGATGTGAGATGTTCTCATCATGAGCATGAGCATTCCTGCGCGGAACATAAGTGTGGTGAAGACAAGCATGGATGTGCCGGCAATGAAATGTTATCATAAAAACACGGGACGGGAGAAATTATGATAAACAGAGAAGATATGCTGGAGCTGACACGCAGAATGACGCCCAGCCGCACTTCCTTTACACGTGTGGCAGGCGTCTATATGGAGCCGGACGGAGAGATCGATGAGAGTTTTAATGTGAACTTTCTCAATCTGTCTGCGGTGGAAAAGGAGAAAAATCTGGCGATTGCCAAAGCGGTTCCGTTTGCAGCAACCAATGTAAACCTGCGCAGCTACGCATTCGGGGATGGCGCAGAACAGAGGAAAATGCGCCAGTTGTTGTACGGAATGCGCGAGTGCGGACTGAAAAATGATGCGCTGCTGTACACGTTTTACGAGCTTGTGGGTGCCCGGTACTGTAGCAGGGAGCCGTATGCGATTCTGATTTTTCACGACCGCTATGATGTGCCGGTAAAGGCATCGGACAAGGAGCGGCAAGGGGAGTCGGAGGAGGTATATGAATATCTGATCGGTGCAGTCGCTCCGTTGGTGGGAGAGTACGAGCCGGGGCGGCCGGCCTGCGGGTTTTTATATCCGGCATTTGCCGACAGGAGCACCGACGATGCACATGTTGCGCTCTTTCAGGCAGATCCGGAACACAAAATACCGGTGTTTGAAGAATTATTTCTCACACGGTAGCAGAGGAAGATTGTGCCGGAAAAGGTACAAAAATGGCGGGATTTGCGACAGGAGAAGCCGTGTAGGAATATTGGAAGGAATATAGAAAACATCCCATTTCGGGATGTTTTTTTTGTGCGTTTGGGCAGTTCTATTTTAGCGCATCAAAGCATTCCTCGGAAGTATTGGATACGACAGAACATGCTTTTGCCGCATTTCTGGGAAAATGTAAAGAAAATTTTTCCAGAATTTTGTGAATGGAAAATTTGACTTTTGGGAAGAATCTAGTATGATGAAACAACGAGTGCGAGAGCAGCTCACAGAGTATCATTCTTGAGGAAAGGAGCAAAATGAACAGAAAAATATTGGACGTGACAATGCTGTGCACTTTATGCATTTGTCTCATGGTTGCGGCCAACATTGAGGAGAAGAACACGATACGGGAGAGCAGAGAAGAGATCAGCAGCGCGTATGTAATTTCTGCGGCAGACAAAGCAGAGGTTCCGGTTGCGGGTGTGTGCCGTGTTTTATCCGGATATTCATTTACGACAGAATCAGATGAAGCGACAGGAATCACAAAGAACCCCAGAACAATGGTAGCAAGCACGGCGCCGTCCGATGCGGCAGAAGAAGTACAGACACCCCTGGAGGAAGCAGAGACACCGGAAGCCAAAGTACAGGCAGCATCGGGGGAAGCAGAGGCGCCGGAGGCGGCAGAGAGCAAGCCTGCGACGGTAGAGACGACGACCGGTGCAGAGAACCGCTGGAATATCACATTGACGCAGGAGGAGATAGATTTGTTGGCAAAAATCGTCTGGCTGGAATCGCAGGGCGAGCCGACAGAAGGGCAGGAAGCCGTGGTCGAGGTAGTTTTTAACCGGATGGCTTCCGAAAAATATCCAGATACCTTGTATGACGTGCTCAGTCAGGGAAACCCGACGCAGTTCTGTTCCTGGAAGAACAGAGAGCGGGCGAACCCCACGGAGAAGGAATACACTTCGATTCATGAGGTATTGAATGGAAATACACATATATTAAGAAATGATACGTTATATTTTTCTACGGAACCGTTGACGCCGAGACTGGACCGAAAGATCGGCGGACACAGCTTCTGCTATTAGTAAGGAAGTTTGGGTTAAACCGGAAGGAAAATACGAAGGGAACCCGCAGGGACGAAAGAACCTGCGGGTTCCTTTTGCGTTGCGGGACAAAGCGGCAGACCGGACAAAAGAGAGCGAAAAATGGAAAGAGTTCCCTGTGGATTCCATGTGGTTCCTTTGTTACAATACGGTTGTTGCAGAAATGAAATATTTTTGTAACAAATAAGTAACAATATGGAAGCATATGGAATAAATCGGGAGGATTCTACATAATGAAGAAAAGAATGACAATACTGGCGCTTCTGCTGGCGGGAGCCGTCACACTGGGAAGCTATGGAATGGTGCAGGCAGGACAGGAAAAACGGGAGGTGCCGGTGGCGGGCGTGACACAGACGCTGGCACAGGTGCTTAAGGAAGCGGGAGGAGTGCAGGCGCAGACGGCGGATGCTGTGGAGGAACTGCAAAGTAACGCGGCTGTGGCGCGGATGATGGAACCGGAGATGGTGGCAGAGGAAGCGTGGGAGACGGCGGAGATTGCGGAAAATGAACTTCCGCAGACCGCATCGGAGTTTGCGGATATTGCAGTGGCGCAGGTGAATCACTATGTCAACGTGCGGCAGGAACCGGATACGGAGAGTGAAATTCTTGGAAAACTTTACGACAAATCCGCAGCCACTGTGCTGGAGACGACGGAGGACGGGTGGTACCGGATTACGTCCGGAAATGTGAACGGATATGTCAAGGCGGAATATGTGGTCGTGGGGGATGAGGAGCTTGCCAGAAGTGTGGGAACGCGCCTGGCGACCGTCACAACGACGACCCTGTTCGTGCGGACGGAGCCGACAACCGAGGCGAAGGTGCTTACCATGCTGCCGGACGGCGATGACGTTGTGGTAACCGACGAGTCGACGGAAGGCTGGGCGAAGGTGTCCACCGCGGACGGTGACGGTTATGTGGCACTGGATTATGTGACACTGTCCACAGAGTACATTCATGCAGAGTCAAAAGCGGAGGAAGAGGCGCGGCTTGCCAGAGAGGAAGCAGAACGGCAGGCGGCAGCCCGTGCGGCGGAGGAAGCGCGCAAAGCCAGAGAGGCGGAGGCGGCACGTGCGGCAGCAGAACAGGAAGCAACCCGCAAAGCGGCAGAAAAACAGGAGGTGAAAAAATCCGGCGCGGGCAGCAGTGCGGCAGCAGGCGGTAGCAGCACGGGAAGCGGCTCCGGCAGCAGCGCGGGAAGCGGTTCCGGAAGCAGTGCGGGGCAAAGTGCGCAGACGGCTTCCTCCAACGGTCAGGCGGTGGTCGATTACGCGAGACAGTTTCTGGGAAACCCTTATGTATACGGCGGCAACAGCCTGACAAGCGGAACCGACTGCTCTGGATTTGTCAAGGGCGTGTATGCGGCATTTGGAATCAATCTGCCGCGCACATCGTCGGAACAGCGGAGTGTGGGATATGCCGTCAGCCTGTCGGAAATCCAGCCGGGCGACATTGTCTGCTATAGCGGCCACGTCGGCATCTATGCGGGCAACAACACACTGATTCATGCGAGCAATGAAAAGACAGGCATTACGCTGACTTCTCCGGTAACCTACCGCAGCGTGCTGGCGGTGCGGAGAATTTTCTAATCCATCCGGGAGGGCTGCGGTCTCTTAAATATTCCGGTTCCTTGAAATATGACTGGCGGAGAGAACTCCGAAGTGGTATATATAAGAAAAGGGAGGAAGAGAAGGATGCGGATTGGTGGAATAGAAGCGGGCGGCACCAAGATGGTGTGCGCGATCGGGGAAGTGCAGACAGACAAAGGACAGCCGGGAGAAAATCAGGTCACAATCACAGAGCGTGTGACGATTCCCACAGAGAAGCCCAAGATTACCCTGCCGCGCATGGCTGCGTTTTTTGAGGGAAAAGGAATCTCGTCACTCGGAATCGGGTGTTTCGGACCGGTGGATCTGCACCGTGCGTCCCCGACCTATGGATATATCACCAGCACGCCGAAGCTGGAATGGCAGAACGTCGATATGGTGGGAATTTTTTCACGGGCGCTCGGCGTCCCGGTCGGATTTGATACGGACGTGAATGCGGCGGTGCTTGGCGAAGTTACCTGGGGAGCCGCAAAAGACTGCGACACGGCAATCTATATTACCGTCGGCACCGGCGTTGGCGTGGGCGTCTACTGTAACGGGGCGCTCATGCACGGGCTGGTGCACCCGGAGGCAGGACATCTTCTTCTGCAGCGTCACCCGAAAGACACCTACGCCGGAAAATGCCCGTACCATGCCAACTGTCTGGAAGGGCTTGCAAGCGGTCCGGCGGTGGAGGCGCGCTGGGGCAGACCGGCAAAGGAACTGGCGGACCGGGAGGATGTCTGGGAGATGGAGGCGTTCTATCTCGCGGAGGCGGTTGCAAATTATGTTCTGACGTATTCTCCGCAGAAGATTGTGCTGTGGGGCGGAATTATGCACCAGAGCCAGCTCTTTTCGATGGTGCGCACGAAAGTGCAGGAACTGCTGGGCGGGTATATTTCCAATGAGAAAATCTTAAAGGAGATCGATACCTACCTCGTGCCGCCGGCACTTGGAGAAAATCCGGGTATTATGGGAGCGTTTGCGCTCGGTATGCGGGAGGCAGAGTACCGGAAGCCTAAGGAAGCGTAGGGGCGCCGGAGAACAGGATCGCGGAATCGGCGGGAGTGAAAACAGAATTTAGAAGAACAGAAAACGGGAGCGCTATGCCGGAGATTTTTCCTGACACAGCGCTCCCGTGTGATTTTGTAAAAAAGACCGGGTCTTAGTTATCGCCCTCGTCATCCGATGACATGGAGTATACCTGACGTTTTCTTGCCATCTCATCATTCTCGAGGTATTCGTCGTAGGTGGATACCTTGTCGACAAAGGTGCCGTCCGGCAGGAACTCGATGATACGGTTCGCTGTGGTCTGGACAACCTGATGGTCACGGGAGGCAAAAAGAATAACGCCCGGGAACTTGATGAGTCCGTTGTTTAATGCGGTGATGGACTCCATATCCAGATGGTCGGTCGGTTCATCTAAGATCAGCACGTTGCTTCCCATAATCATCATGCGGGAAAGCAGGACACGTACTTTTTCTCCACCGGAGAGGACACGCATTTTCTTGGTACCGTCATCTCCGGCGAACAGCATACGTCCGAGGAAACCGCGGACATAGGTTGCATCCTTGATCTCGGAGAACTGTGTCAGCCAGTCAACGATCAGAAGATCGGTATCAAAGATCTCGGTGTTATCCTTCGGGAAGTAGGACTGGCTGGTCGTCACGCCCCACTTGTAGGTGCCGGAATCCGGCTCCATCTCACCGGCAAGAATCTTAAAGAGCGTTGTCTTTGCCAGCTCGTTGCTTCCGACAAACGCGATCTTGTCGTCATGTCCGACGATAAAGGAGACATTGTCGAGCACCTTGACGCCGTCGATGGTCTTGGTAATGCCTTCGACGGTCAGAACTTCATTGCCGATCTCACGGTTCGGACGGAAATCGATATACGGGTATTTACGGCTGGACGGACGGATCTCGTCGAGCTGAATCTTTTCCAGGGCACGCTTTCTGGAAGTCGCCTGCTTGGATTTGGAAGCATTCGCGGAGAAACGGGAGATGAATTCCTGCAGCTCCTTGATCTTCTCCTCTTTTTTCTTGTTGGCTTCCTTCATCTGCTTTACGAGAAGCTGGCTGGACTCATACCAGAAATCATAGTTGCCGGCGTAGAGCTGGATCTTTCCGTAGTCGATATCTGCAATGTTTGTGCAGACTTTGTTTAAGAAGTAGCGGTCGTGGGAAACAACGATGACCGTGTTCTCAAAGTTGATTAAGAATTCTTCTAACCAGCTGATCGCATCGAGATCCAGATGGTTGGTCGGCTCATCCAAAAGAAGAATGTCCGGGTTGCCGAAGAGCGCCTGTGCAAGGAGAACCTTGACCTTTAAGGCACTTGGCATATCCGCCATGAGTGTGTAGTGATCCTCCGTCGGGATGCCAAGACCATTTAACATGGTGGCTGCATCGGACTCGGCATTCCAGCCGTCCATATCTGCGAACTCCGCTTCAAGTTCGCTGGCGCGGATACCGTCCTCGTCCGTGAAATCCTCTTTCATGTAGATCGCGTCTTTTTCTTTCATGATATCGTAGAGACGCTTGTTGCCCATGATAACGGTATCGAGTACCGTGTACTCGTCATATTTAAAATGATCCTGCTGCAAAAAGGAAAGACGCTGACCCGGCGTGATGATAACTTCTCCGCTCGTCGGTTCAAGCTGGCCGGACAGAATCTTGAGGAACGTAGATTTTCCGGCGCCGTTTGCACCGATCAGACCGTAGCAGCAGCCCTCTGTGAATTTGATGTTGACATCTTCAAAGAGAGCTTTTTTTCCGATTCGTAAAGTGATGTTGCTTGTACTGATCATATTTATGTTCTCCTAACTTTTCTTGTAAATCACCTGCTTTTATTGCACCAATTCGTATCATACTAAAAAATACGGAGAAATGCAACCGGAACTTCTTATTAAAAAGGGCTTTCACGCTGTGACAAATTGTTTGGATTTCGTTAAAAATTTGATATAATGTACGGGAAGGCAATCGGAGTTATCTTAAGTATGACAGAGGAAATTGCATCTCAGGAGATTGATTTTATGGAGTATGGGGATACGCAAATAAATACAATAGACATGGAGCGGGGGCAGAGAAAAGATCTGATCGGCAAGATGCCGGTCGGAATAGCGGTAGTCCGCGGCGGGAATGAGCTGTATATTGAGATGGTGAACCGGGAATTTTTGCATGCAGAGGGGTATGACAGGGAGGAACTGACCGGAAATACGCCGTTTGTGGAGTATTTGTACCGGGACGATACCGGTGTGTTCGAGGATGCCATCGAAGTGTGCCGGGAACTAAGAACCACGGAGGAGATTGAACTGCGCATCCGTACGAAGAGCGGCGGCGTCTGCTGGGAACTGATGCGGTGCAGACTGTATTATTACCGGGACGCGGTACCTTACTATATCCTGGCAAGCTGGAACATAGACAAGCGGAAGAATCTGGAGGAAGAACTGCGCCTGATGGAGGAGCAGTACAGCATGTTAGAAGAGGTCACCGATGAATTCCCGCTAGAGTACGACGTTGCACAGCGGCGTTTCAGGGTGCCGCGCAAATATCGCGGGAACGGGCAGCCGGGAACGGCAGGGCGCAGATATATGGATTATGAGGAGATGCTCGCGGATATCTGCGAGGAGGATCGTGCCGCGTATGCCAGGGTGCTGGAGGCAGCCAGCAGGGATGTGCGGACAGGAAGTATTGATTACCGGATGAATGTGGCGGCTGCCGGGGAGGAACCTGTATATGTGTGGTACCGGACGATTTACCGGAGCATTGTCGGGGACAACGGACAGATTATCCGCATCATCGGACGCAGCTACGATGTCAGCTCCGACCGCAGGATTCAGGAGGAACTGTCGGAGGAGGCGAAGCGCGACCCGCTGACAAGGCTTTATAATAAGGTGGCGGCATCCGGAGAGGTAGAACGGATTTTAAAAAGTGAGCCGGAAAAACAGCATGTGCTGTTCCTGATCGATATTGATAATTTTAAGCGGATCAACGATACATTCGGGCATACCGTCGGAGATACGGTAATTACTGATATTGCCGGCGTGCTGCAAAGCCAGTTTCAGGAGACAGATGTCACCGCAAGAGTCGGAGGAGATGAATTTCTGGCGCTGATGCGGGATGTGGCTCCAAAGGAGGCAGAAGCGTGCGCCGCGGCGCTGGGCCGGGAAGCCAGAAAAAAGCTGATCGGCGACGACGCCATCGTTGAGGTGACGCTCAGCATCGGCATGGCAGTATACGGCGAGGATGGAAGAGATTATGAGACCCTGTTTGCGATGGCTGACCGGGCGATGTATGCCACGAAGCGGGAAGGAAAAGACCACTATTCGTTTGCGGGCAAAAAGCAGCAAGAGGGAGCAGAGCGGGAGCGCAGGCGCGACAGGATTGAATATGCTCCGGAAAGCGGGCAGAAGGTGGATAAAGAGTTCCTGAATTTTGCGTTCAGCCTTCTCTCGCATGCGAAAGATATCAACGGATCTTTGAACGTGCTGATCGAACAGATTGGGAAAAAATACGGGCTGGGCTTTGCCATGGTGTTTGAGTACCGGGAAGAACAGCAGGAAATGGTGTTGATGAATTACTGGAACCGGGATGGCAGCCGGGTGGAACAACAGGTATTCCCACAATCGGTTACAGTGTTCCGGGAGGCGGAAATCGGGCGTTTTGTCTCGACGCCAACGGAAGATATATTAACGGAGGTTCCCCAGTTGGGGGCGGAGAAATATCATGGAACTTCCATCAAAAACTGTGGAAATGTAAAGTTTGAATTTTCCGGTAACAGAAGTGGCTGCCTGTGTGTGGGAAGCAGCAGTGCAGAGGGATTTTCCAAAGAGGAAGCAGGGATGCTCAGTGAACTCGCGCGGGTGGTTGCTGTATTTGTCTCCCTTCGCAGCAGGCAGAGCGATGACCAGGCAGAGATACGGCATCTGCAGAATCAGGATATGCTGACGGAACTGTATAATCTGGACACATTCCGCAGGCTGATCCGGAAAAAATTAAAGAGCGGTGGGCTTGCGCAGGATGAGAACATGGTGTACGCGCTGGTAAATCTGGACGTGAACAACTTTGCCTATGTAAATGAAAATTATGGACAGGAGGCCGGCGACAGTATTCTGCAGGAGCTTGCAGCGTTAATCCGCAGCGAGTCCCATGTCGTGGAGGCCTGTAGAATGTATTCGGATTATTTCATTGAGCTGGTCAGAGGAACGGACAAAAAGAACATTCTGGGGCTTGTGGAGAGAGAGGATCAGATGTTTGGCGAACAGTTAAAGATCCGCTATCCGGCGGGAGCCATGCAGCTTTCGGCTGGAATCTGCTTTATCGATGACGGGGAAGAGACGTTTGAGAAGATACTGGAGGGAGCCAATCTGGCACGAAAGCTTGCCAAGGAGCAGAATGTGGGAGCGGTCGTTTACCGGGATGACATGAGGAAAAAACGTGATGAGGGAATCCGGATTACCGGAAGATTTTACGCGGCACTGCAGCGGGGCGAGTTCGAGGTATATTTACAGCCGAAGTTCCTGCTCCGCGAGGAGCGGGTCTACGGCGCCGAGGCGCTTGCACGCTGGCGTCTGGAATCCGGCGAGATTCTGTCTCCCGCACGGTTTATCCCTGCCCTAGAAAATATAGGATATATTGTAGATCTGGATTTTTATATTCTGGAACAGTTGCTTCGGGCGATGCGCCGCTGGAGGGATTCCGGAAGAGAACTGTTTACGATCTCCACCAATTTTTCCAGGAGAAATTTTGAGAACGGCGGCGACGATTTTATCGAGCGCCTGCAGAATACCCTGCAGCGGTACGGGATTGATCCGTGCTACATAGAGATCGAGGTGACGGAGAGTGTGATTGTGGAGAGGTTAGACAGCTTAAAGGCGTGTCTTACCAGACTTGGCAAACTCGGCTACCGCATCGCCATCGATGATTTCGGAACAGGCTACTCATCGTTGAGTGTGCTGTTGGAGATTCCAGCAAATGTAGTGAAGATCGACAAGAGCTTTACCGACAAAATCCACCAGAACGGACAGAGTGCTTTTGTCTATCAGATGGGGCAGTTCATCCAGTCGGCAAAGGAGGAGGTGATTTTTGAGGGAATTGAGGAGGAGCAGCAGCGGACGTTTTTGATGGAGTGCGGTTTTAACTACGGTCAGGGCTATTATTTTGACCGCCCGCTGCCCCTGGAGGAGTTTGAAAAAAAGTATATCTGACCGGGGACAAACAGAACATGACAAAAGTAGATTGCACACGTTTTCGTACAGTCTGAAACCTTTACAATCGACAAATTAAATGCTAAAATTAGTCTTAAGTCGGAATATGACACTCTATTTTAATTTAAGGAGGAATAATAATGTCCAGAGCAAAACAGTCAATGGACGGTAATACAGCGGCAGCTCACGTAGCTTATGCGTTTACAGATGTTGCAGCTATTTACCCAATTACACCTTCCAGCCCGATGGCAGATACCGTAGATCAGTGGTCTGCAGCAGGACAGGAGAATATTTTTGGCAATCAGGTCAAAGTCGTAGAGATGGAGTCTGAGGCAGGTGCAGCAGGTGCCGTACACGGTTCCCTTGCAGCAGGTGCGCTGACCACAACCTTTACAGCATCTCAGGGTCTGTTACTTATGATCCCGAACATGTACAAAATCGCAGGCGAGCAGCTTCCTTGTGTATTCGACGTATCCGCGCGTACCGTAGCTACCCAGTCTTTAAATATTTTTGGTGATCACAGCGATGTTTACGCCTGTCGTCAGACCGGTTTCGCTATGCTGTGCGAGACCAACCCGCAGGAAGTTATGGACTTAAGCCCGGTAGCTCATCTTGCTACAATCGAGGGTAAGGTTCCGTTCATCAACTTCTTCGACGGATTCCGTACTTCCCATGAGATCCAGAAGATCGAGAAGTGGGATTATGCAGATCTCAAAGAGATGTGCAACATGGATGCAGTTGCAGAGTTCCGTGCACATGCACTGAATCCGGAGCATCCGGCTATGCGTGGTTCCCACGAGAACGGAGATGTTTTCTTCCAGCATCGTGAGGCTTGCAACACAGCTTACAATGAACTCCCGGCAATCGTTGAGAAGTACATGAAGAAAGTCAACGAGAAGCTTGGCACAAACTATGATCTGTTCAACTACTACGGAGCACCGGACGCAGAGCGCGTTATCGTAGCTATGGGTTCCATCAACGACGTAGCGGAAGAGGTAATCGACTACTTAACCGCTAAGGGTGAGAAGGTCGGACTTGTAAAGGTTCGTCTGTATCGTCCGTGGGTATCAGAGGCATTTTTAAAGGCTCTTCCTAAGACAGCTAAGAAGGTTGCTGTTCTTGACAGAACAAAGGAGCCGGGCGCACTTGGTGATCCGTTATACCTTGATGTTGCAACCACACTCCGTGAGGCTGGTCTCGACACTGTTGTCCTGACAGGCGGACGTTACGGATTAGGTTCCAAGGATACACCTCCTTCAAGTGTATTCGCTGTATACAAAGAGCTGGAGAAAGATGCTCCGAAGGCTCGTTTCACAATCGGTATCGTAGATGATGTTACGAACTTAAGCTTACCAGAGGTTAAGCCGGCTCCGATCACATCTGCAGAAGGTACGGTAGAGTGTAAGTTCTGGGGTCTCGGCGGTGATGGTACTGTTGGTGCGAACAAGAACTCCACCAAGATCATCGGTGACCACACAGACAAGTACATCCAGGCATACTTCCAGTATGACTCCAAGAAGACCGGTGGTGTTACCATTTCCCACTTAAGATTCGGTGACAAGCCAATCAGAAGCCCGTACTACATCAACCAGGCAGACTTCGTTGCATGTCATAACCCGTCTTATGTAACCAAGGGATTCAAGATGGTTCAGGACGTTAAGCCGGGCGGAGTATTCATGATCAACTGCCAGTGGTCTGATGAAGAGTTAGCTCATCATCTGAATGCAGATGCGAAGAAGTACATCGCAGAGAACAACATTCAGTTATATACAATCAACGCAATCGACAAGGCAATCGAGATCGGTATGGGCAAGCGTACCAACACGATCTTACAGTCTGCATTCTTCAAACTTGCAAACGTTATGCCGATCGATCAGGCAGTAGAGTTCATGAAAGCTGCAGCTAAGAAGTCCTACGGTAAGAAGGGCGACGCAGTTGTAGAGATGAACTACAAGGCAATTGATGCCGGTGTAGACGCAGTACATAAGGTAGAGGTTCCGGCTTCCTGGAAGAATCCGGAGGCAGACGCAGCTCCTGCAGAGCTTAAGGGTCTTCCGAAGACTGTTAAGATGGTAAGAGACTTAATGGAGCCGATCTCCTTAATGGATGGCGATTCCCTTCCGGTATCCGCATTCAAGGAGAACCCGGACGGACAGTTCGAGCTTGGCGCTGCTGCATATGAGAAGCGTGGTACAGCCGTAACCGTTCCGACATGGAATGCTGAGAAGTGTATCCAGTGTAATCAGTGTGCATTTGTATGTTCCCATGCAACCATTCGTCCGTTCATGCTGAGCGAGGATGAGGTGAAGGCAGCTCCTTCCAACATCAAGCTTGCAGATACAAAGCCGAAGGCAAGCGAGTACAAGTACACCATGAGCGTATCTCCGTTAGACTGTATGGGATGCGGTGAGTGTATCACTGTCTGCCCGGTAGGCGCAATCGAGATGGTTCCGCAGGAGTCTCAGGCGGAAGAGCAGCCGGTATTCGATTACCTGGTAGCAAACGTAGGCAAGAAGCCTGGCATGCCGGCAGACAACACTGTAAAGGGATCCCAGTTCAACCAGCCGCTGCTTGAGTTCTCTGGTTCCTGTGCAGGATGTGCTGAGACATCTTACGCTCGTCTGATCACACAGCTGTTCGGTGAGCATATGTACATCAGTAACGCAACCGGATGTTCCTCTATCTGGGGTGGTCCGGCAGCTACATCACCATATACGGTAAACAAAGATTCCAAGAAGGGACCGGCATGGGCAAACTCCTTATTCGAGGATAACGCTGAGCATGGTCTTGGTATGGAAATCGGTCAGAAGGTACTTCGTGAGCAGGCAATCGCTTCTGCAGAGAAGTGCGCAACATCTGACAAGGCAAGCGCTGAGTTAAAGGCAGCATTTGACAAGTTCGTTGAGACAAAGAACGATACAAAGGCAAATACTCCTGCAGCAGCAGCTCTTGTAGCAGAGTTAGAGAAGGCAGCAGCAGCCGGATGCCCGGATGCAAAGGCTGCAGTTGAGAAGAAAGATTACCTCGCTAAGAAGTCCGTATGGATCTTCGGTGGTGACGGTTGGGCATACGATATCGGATTCGGCGGTCTGGATCACGTACTTGCTTCCGGTGAGAACGTAAACGTTATGGTATTCGATACCGAGATGTACTCCAATACAGGTGGTCAGGCTTCCAAGGCTTCCAACATCGGTGAGGTTTGCCAGTTCGCAGCTTCCGGTAAGGAAGTTGGCAAGAAGAGCCTTGCAGAGATCGCTATGAGCTACGGTTATGTATATGTAGCACAGATCGCTCTCGGTGCAAACATGGCTCAGGCTGTCAAGGTTATCGCTGAGGCTGAGGCTTACAACGGACCGTCTCTGATCATCGGTTACGCTCCATGTGAGCTGCACGGTGTAAAGGGTGGTATGAACCACTGCCAGGATGAGATGAAGAAAGCAGTAGCAGCAGGTTACTGGAACCTCTTCTCCTTCAATCCGCAGCTCAAGGCAGAGGGCAAGAATCCGTTCACTCTGACATCCAAGCCGGGCGACGGTTCTTATCAGGATTTCCTGAATAACGAGACACGTTACAGCCGTCTGACCAGAGCATTCCCGGAGAGAGCAGAAAGACTGTTCAAGGCTTCCGAGGAAGCTGCAAAGGCTCGTTACGAGCACTTACAGAGACTGGTAGAGCTGTACAAATAATCAGTCCGATCAGCAGATTGTGTAATGCATAGAAGGATCGCAGTTCATGTTTCCATGGACTGCGGTCCTTTTTGTGCGTTATACTTGCACGTTTGTAATTAGATATGTTAAAATAAGCCGAAGTATATTAGACAATAACGTATAGGACAGGAAGAGAAAATGATGCAGTTAAGCAGAGGGAAAAAACATTTTTTGCACCGCAAATACAGAGTGGCACTGGCATGTCTGATCGCAGTCAGTCTTATTGGCGGTTGCGGATATCATAAAAGCTATCATCTGGAGTGGAAATACGGCGACGTTCTGGAATCGTTTTTGCCGGATGGGTATGAGATCACAAGGACTGAGAAGGAAGATAAGGTAAACGGAAAACACTATTATACCAGCAATAATCATCCTACTTTAGACGGATACGTATACGACACCTATGATTATTACAGCATTGATTACGGATATAACAATTCCCACTCCTGGTATATCAGCACGTATCTGGTCGCAAACGGAACATACGAGGATGACGACTGGATGGCATCACAGGTATGGGGGCAGATTATCTATGAGATCGAGCGTCTGATACGCAGCACGACAACAACGTATAAGTATGAGGATGAAAACGGAGACTCCCAGAATTTTGGAGCAGTGTGCACGCTGCATGGAATGGAACTCTACTGTGATATGGATGACCTGGAGATTTTGAATAACCCGACCGGGATCAATCTGGCTGAATTTACATGGGATGATGTGAGAAGTCTCGGTAATCCGGAGATAAAACTTTATGCAACGTCTTCCCATAAGGATGCGCTTAGCGAAGAAGTACTCAGGGCAGTACAGGCGGCGATTGAGGCAGATGCGGGAGATGGAATCACAATCACAATCGAACCGGACAAATAAGGAAGAACACAGTTCCTGGTAAAGGAACTGTGTTCTTTCATTGTGCTTGCATGAAGATTGGAATATAATCAGGTTAGATCTGACAGAGGAAGTGCAGGAAAGATGAACAGAAAAAAGAAGCAGATTCATTTGTCAAAAGAGAATGAGAAAGTCTTTCGGGAGATTCTTACGGAGGTATGCAAAAATTCCAGATTACTCTCTTCCAACCGCTTTGTGCAGCATGGTTCTACGAGCGTTTTCCGTCACAGTGTGGCGGTGGCGTATGTCAGTTTTTACATTGCGGAAAAGTACAGGATTCGTGTAGATCGTCATGCACTGATCCGGGGAGCACTGCTCCATGATTACTTTCTATACGACTGGCATGAGAAGGACGATTCCCATAAGTGGCATGGATTTTATCATGCAGGAAAAGCGCTGCAGAATGCGATGGAAGATTTTGCGTTGAGTGAGATTGAGAAGGAGACGATCCGCCGGCATATGTTTCCGCTCAATCCGATTCCGCCGCGCTGCAGGGAGGCGTGGATTGTGACACTGGCGGATAAGATCTGCTCTGGCGGGGAGACTGTCGAGGGACTTTGGGAGAAGTTTGAGGAGATTAGGAATCCTTCATAAAATAGAATTGCCGCAATAAAGCATATCGTTCTTTGCTTTGATAAGTAATATTACAGGAATACCAGAGACAAAAAAGTTCCAGAATAAACAGACGGCGGCAA
>ULTN01001161.1_pt1 | contig 15663 bp, 10 predicted proteins | sample 1957681 | NCBI WGS metagenome assembly ULTN01 (sample SAMEA4835736, study PRJEB28245) | human gut metagenome | biome: gut microbiome; material: fecal sample | place: Denmark | collected 2008
CGGGGGTGAATTTCCCATGCGCCGGTCGCCTTCCCATATTATTAAAAGATACAATGCAATCCACACTTACTGCGCTGCATCAGGAGCTACATACGAGTAAGCATTGGACATCTTTGCAGCATTGTTTGTCAGAGTGACAGCCTCTCTATAGTAGGCAACAACAGGAGTGCCCTTATCCACAGCGTTGAACAGCTGCTCTGCAAAAGCAGGCGGCACATTGATACATCCGTGTGAGCCGGAGGTTTTGTAAATTGTTCCTCCGAAGGTATCACGCCAGCTGGCATCATGGATACCTATATTGTAGGCAAACGGCATGAAATAGCTGACAGGAGAAGAGTAACCCTCACCGACAAGAGTAGCATTTCTCTGCTTGTAAACAATCTTGTATACACCATCTACGGAACCATTCTGACGGGCGAGATTACCTGATACGAAATCAGACTCCATCTGGAGAGCACCATCCTTGTAATACCACATGTGCTGCTTTGTGTAGTCAATCTCTATGTATGTATTACCTATGTCGTCAGCACCGCGGTAGAGAGCAGTCTGCTCGTAAACAGGCTCTCTTTCCACTGGCTTGCCTCCCTCTAAATCGGAAAGAAGTTTGGCCTTCTCATTTTTCTTGCTGACTACCCATCCGTAGTCTCCACCACCTATTTCAATAGTGTCACCGGACGATGTCTTGAACGAGCGCTTGCGTCCGAAGGTGTTATACTTGGAAGCAAGCTGCTGGACATATTTAGTGACCTTGGCATCATCTATGCTCACGCTGCCGTCATCTGAGATGCTTAGCATATCAAGGATTTTGGCTGAGTCAAGCTTCTCATCGGCACCTTCAATTTTGTAGGTGACGGTTGAAGCTGTGTATTTGTCGAGGGCTTCTTTTTCATTTTTGATTGTATCGCTTTCCTTTGTGATTTTTGGAGCTTCATAACAGTCATCACTTAAGCTAAGCTTTGGAAGCTCATTGTCCAGGGCATCCTTTACTTCGGCAAGGATGCTGTCATATATCGGCTTGCAGCCATTTTTCTCTTCAATCACATCGTATTTGCCGTCTTTTATCTCGATGTGGGCATCCTCCGGATTTTCAATGTAGTCATCACTGAAAATATCAAGAGCCTTGAGCTTTTCCGCCAAAGCGGCATCGTCATATTTGGACGAACCCTTTAGAGTATAGTTTTGAGCTTTGAAGAGACTGACAGGCCATGTAAAAGAATTCTGGCTTTTTAGGATTTGCTCCTCGTCACCGTTTGAGACATATTCATAGGAAAAATCAGGTCCCTTAAGTGAAAAGCTGTTGCCTTTTCTATCAGTGATTGTGAGCAGGTAGTCGCGGCTTAGGGCTGTATTTTTTTCTATTGCCTCTTTTGCGGTTTTCCCTGCGTATTTTACAGAGTTAATCTTTGTGTTGAACAGATAGTGGCTGCTAAAATAAAAGGCAAAGCCAAGATAAACAGCCAAAATCACGCCAAGCACAACGGCGCAGGTTATAAGTACTTTTTTCTTCATGTAAATCGACCTCCTTGGAGATATGCTGTTGCTGCCCACACCGGGGTGTAGGCGGCAGCTAAAATCAGTTACATTTGTGAAGATGTGACACATCCATATAGTCAGGCAGACCATTCTTGTAGGCTACAGCGGTTTCTCCCTGAATAAGTGGCTTTAAGTATTCGATAAGCTCAGGCTTCACATCATTGCCAGCATCATTGATCCACTCTCTTGGCACAGACTTGGCCTCGTTTGCGATATCCTTGATAGCAGAATATGTGTATTCTACCTGATAAGGATCATTTGAGATGCGCTTTAAGCATACCATTGATGCGGTCACACCCTCTGCTGCAATAGTGACACCCTTTTTACCCTGAGCAAAAGATTCCTCGATATCGGTTAATGATGCAAGATGTGAGGCACAGCGCTGGAGCACGTTTACCTCTACTGAGCGAACCTTGACACCGATGTTTTCTTTCACAATGAACTCAAGAGCCTTTCCGGCACCGCTTAGCTGCTGGTGTCCGAACTGGTCGCATGAGGCATTTGATGATGTAATGTATGAGCCGTCTGCGTCATGTATTCCTTCGGATACGGCAACTATTACATTGTTAGTGTGCGCAAGGGCTTCTTTTATATCGGCAACAAATTTGTCCTTGTCGAAATCCACCTCAGGCAGATAGATGAACTGAGGCGCTGTATTGTACTCATTACGTGCGAGAGCGGAAGCGGCAGTGAGCCATCCTGCGTCACGTCCCATGATTTCAACGATTGTTACACTCTTAACAGCATAGATAAAGGTATCATGGGCTATCTCAAGCATGCTTGATGCGATATATTTGGCGGCAGAGCCAAAGCCCGGAGTGTGGTCTGTCATGCACAGATCATTGTCGATGGTCTTTGGAATCCCTATAATTTTCACATCACTGTTGATTTTTTTTGCATAATCGGATAACTTTAATACGGTATCCATCGAATCATTTCCACCGATGTAAAAGAAAGCTTTTATAGAGAGCTTATCAAACTGGTGGAAGATGTATACATATGGTGAATCATCATCCTTGTAATCAGGGAGCTTGTGACGGCATGAGCCAAGATACATGGCAGGTGTGGTCTTGAGCTTTTCAAGATTAGCATCATCTGCAAAAATATCTGACAGATTGAGATAATTCTCATTTAATATGCCGAGTATTCCGTTTACGGCGCCATAGCAGATATCGTATTTCTCAGAGCTTTTTACTCCTGCGATGACTCCTGCAAGGCTTGCGTTGATTGCAACAGTTGGGCCGCCTGACTGGGCGACGATACAGTTTGACTGATTCATTGTAATCTCCTTATTGTGTATTTTAACTATTCTCTTCTGTAAGAATAGTTATGGTATAACTTTAAAATGACTAATGAAGGCGCATGGCATATGCACCGCATAATCATATAGATTGTAGTATCAAACATTATTTTTAGCAAGGGTTAAAATGAAAAATATGAATAAATACGAGAATTGCTTATTGTGTCCCAGAAAATGTGGCATAAACAGAAGCACCGGACAAACAGGCGTATGTGGCGTTTCATCTGAAATAAAGGTGGCGCGAGCAGCGCTTCATTATTGGGAGGAGCCGTGCATATCAGGAAAAAGAGGAAGCGGGGCAGTTTTTTTCTCAGGCTGCAGCCTGCACTGCGTGTTCTGCCAGAACAGGGAGATTTCTGACGGAAAAGAGGGAAAGGTGATCAGTAAAGAGCGGCTTAGTGATATCTTTATAGAACTGGCGGGCAAAGGCGCAAATAATATCAATCTGGTCACACCGGGGCAGTATATCCCTGATATAGTGTGGGCGGTAAACGATGCAAAAAGCCGTGGCATGAAGCTTCCTATTATATACAATACGAGCGGATATGAAAATGTGACAGAGCTAAAGCTGCTTGAGGGCATAGTGGATGTGTATCTTCCGGATTTTAAATATATGGACAGTACGCTTTCGGCAATGTATTCAAGGGCAAAAGATTATCCGTCTGTCGCAAAGCAGGCGCTTTCAGAGATGGTCAGGCAGCAGCCGGATGTCGTGATTGACGATGCGACAGGACTCATACAAAAGGGAGTTATTGTGCGACAGCTTCTACTGCCGGGACATGTGAATGATGCAAAGGCTGTACTTAAGTACCTGTATGATACATATCATGATCACGTATATATAAGCATGATGAGCCAGTTTACGCCGATTGCACTAAAGGATTATCCTGAGATAAACCGCACAGTGACAAAGAGAGAGTATGAAAGACTTGTTAACTATGCCCTCGAAATAGGAATCACGAATGCATTTATACAGGAGGGTGACGTGGCAAAGGACAGCTTCATTCCGGCATTTGACTGTGAGGGAGTATGATATTTACCGTTTTTCTTAATAAAATAGTAAGAATTGGCAGGGAAAAATGACTGGATTTTGTGACGTCGGTGTAGTACTATGGTTATGTGATATTTTTTAACTGTGAAGGTACTGAACAGTTACGATATTTTGTTATTACTCACATCCCGGTGTGACAGACGATAATGTTTTTAATCACACAGGATACATTATTCAATAGAGGATACATTGATGAAAAATATAGGAGAACAGCAGATAATAATTGAATGTCCGAATACTATCTTTCATCTATACATTGACAGTGAGGATGAGCTTTCAAAGGTTAAGGTGTTTATGAACAATATAAAGCATGTTGATTCGATAAGTCTGCATGATATATACAACTGGTGCAACAGACAGCATGTGCAGTACACGACGACATTTAATTATGACAGTAAAATGACCTGGACAGAAATGATAAAATCCTACATATTTTACTTCAGACAGAAGCTTAGATATGTAAATAATAGTGATAGGATGATAGAAACATGAGATACCCTGAATTTCTAAAGGATAGAGGAACAATAGGCTTTGTGGCGCCTTCGATGGGCTGTACAACAGAGCCGTACAGGAGTGCCTTTGACAATGCCATTAAAAGGTTTCACAGCATGGGTTATAAGACGATAGAGGGACCTAACTGCAGGTGCGACAGTGGCATAGGCATCAGCAATACACCTAAGAAGTGCGCAGAAGAGCTGAACGAGAGCTATGCTTCTGTTGACAGTGATGTGCTTATATCATGTGGTGGCGGCGAGCTGATGTGCGAGGTAGTGCCTTATATTGATTTTGAGCGCGTGAAGCAGTCAAAGCCGAAATGGTACATGGGCTATTCCGACAACACGAATTTCACATTTTTGGAGGCTACTATTGCAGATACAGCAGGTATTTACGGGCCGTGTGCGGGCAGCTTTGGCATGGAGGTGTGGCATGAGTCACTTACCGATGCATTTAATCTGCTTTGTGGCAGGAAGCTTTCTTTTACCAATTACCCTATGTGGGAGAAGGAATCGATAAAGGATGAGAATGCTCCGTTTGTGGGTTACAACCTGACTGAAAAGTCGTGCATCAGCTCTATTCCTGCGGTGGCAAAGGAAAGCAGGCTTACCATGAGAGGAAGGCTGCTTGGTGGCTGCATGGATTGTCTTATCAATCTGCTTGGTACATCGTTTGACCATGTAAGGGAATTTAATGAGCGCTACAGTGATGATGGTATCATATGGTTCCTTGAGGCTTGTGACCTTAATGTGATGGGCATGAGAAGGGCTATGTGGCAGATGAAAAATGCAGGATGGTTTTCAAATGTAAAGGGCTTTCTTATCGGACGCCCGGCGCACTTCGGAGAGGAAATGTTTGGCATAGACCACAGACAGGCGCTTTCATCACTGATTAGAGAGTTTAATGTGCCAATCATCATGGATCTGGATATAGGTCATATGTCGCCGATGATGCCTGTAGTATGCGGAAGCATGGCAGATGTCAGCTTCGACGGAAGCAGCTTTACAATTTCGTATGATATAGAGCAGTAGATTGGAGGAAAAATGATTAGATCAATAAAGAAAAAAGCAAAGAGTATTGTATGTAGCGTGCTTGCTGCGGTGACACTGTTTACAATGAATCCGGCTGTATTTGCAACAGAGACAGCTACGCAGACTGATACAGTTTCAAGCGTTGATGTATCAGGCAGTGACGCAGCTGATAAGAGTAACACAGACAGTACTGCAGACAGCACAACGCCAGCCGGCAGTGAGGCAAACGACAAGGTGACCATCAGCAAAAATGATAAGCCATACTTAAGTCTTGGAGCAGACCTCACACCGGATCAGAGAGCGACAGTGCTTGGATTTATGGGAATCGAGCTCACTGATCTGGACAAATACGATGTGGTCTATGTAAATAATGATGAGGAGCACAAGTACCTCGATTCATACATAAGCAAGAGCGAGATTGGCACAAGGTCACTTTCCTCAGTACTCATTACAGAGGATAAAAAGGGTGCGGGTCTTAGTGTTTCCACACACAATATCAATTATTGTACGGTAGGAATGTACAAGAATGCGCTTGCCACAGCAGGCATAGCTGATGCTAAAATCATAGTCGCAGGACCTTTCCCTATTTCCGGAACGGCAGCACTTGTAGGCACACTAAAGGCATACGAGGAGATGACAGGCAAGAAGCTAGACGACAAGGTGACAGACGCAGCTATGGATGAGCTTGTCACAACAGGAGAGCTCAACAAGAGCATTGACGGCGATTCGCAGGATATCGAGGCAATGATTGCAGACCTAAAGAAGCAGCTTGCCGATGGAAGGCTCAAGGATGAGAGCCAGATAAAGGATGCGATAAAGGAGGCTGCAAAGGATTACGACCTGAAGCTTTCTGATGACGATATTGCAAAGCTGACATCGCTTCTTATGAAGCTTAAGGATGCCAATATCGACTGGGATTCAGTCATCAATCAGGCACAGGACTGGGCATCAAAGCTTGGCGATAAGATAAATGACCCGGGCTTCTGGGAAAAGATTGGTAACTTTTTCATGGATTTATGGGATAAGATAAAATCCCTGTTCAGCTAGAAAAAGCTACAGGAGACAGTAAGAATAAGCAGAATATGAATCAGGTAACTCCCTGAAACGTAAGCATGAGCTGCACGTTGAAGGGAGTTTTTTGATTAAAGGGGCAAAAGGTATCATTGATGCATGCTTGCATGCAATTCGATGTATACCTTAAAAAAAAATAATAAATTTCTGCCGAATACATTGATACAAAGGTCATATTCTATTATAATTAAATGGATAATGGATTAATGTAAACAATGCACATAAGAAAGATGGGATTTGATGATAAAGATAAATAAATTTCTGGCAGCCTCTGTCGTAACATTGTCATTAGCCGCATGTGACCTGGCACCATACAGCAGCATGGCAGTCTATGCGGATCAGGCAGCTAAGGTTGTGTGTGATGAGAGATACTGGGTAGCGGCGAGAAGCGGACCGGGCACAGAGTATGAACTGGAGCACAAGCTTTCAAATGGCAAGGATATTACTATTCTTGAGCAGACCACAGGTGCAGACGGCAAGGTGTGGTACAAGGCAAAGTACAATCTGGCAGCAAATAACCAGGAGTGTGTCAGCTATATCAGGTCTGATTTTGTATCAGCAGGTACCGGCACAGCTGCATCAGACAATGCGCAGACAGGGAATGCGTCGGCAGACACCGGCAATGCGGATGCCATACAGCAGAATAATGAGGAACAGCTTGCCCTTGCAACCGCATCGGGAGCATATGCTACAGGTACGATTACAGGTGGCAATGTGTATGTCCGCAATGCAGCAGGCACATCCGGCACTACCAAGGTTGTCTCACTCAACTGGAACCATCAGGTTGACATAATTGGAGAGACCAGGGTAAATGGTGTGGTCTGGTACAATGTCAAGGGTACTTTAAACGGCAAGGCATTTACGGGCTGGACTATCAGTACATACATAAAGGTGACATACAATAATAGCGGAGACAATACTGATTTTGTCACGGCTATGAAGAATGCAGGCTTTCCTGACAGCTATATTCCAAACCTTACAGCTCTTCACAATAAGTATCCAAGCTGGACATTTGAGGCTGTAAATACAGGTTTGAATTGGGATACGGTGATTGAAAATGAAAGTAGAAATGGATTAAATGTCGTTTCTAAGACGGCAGATGATTCCAAAAAGTCTACTGCAGTTGGAGCATATGATTGGGCTACAAACACGTGGACGGAGTATGAAAAAGGCTGGGTATCAGCTAATAGTGCATATATAGCATATATTATGGATCCGAGAAATTTTCTTGATGAAACGAATATATTTCAATTTCAAAGCTTGGCATATTCAGCTAATGATAATTTATCAGGAGTAAATGCGATTCTAAAAGGAACATTTATGGAAGGAACAAAAAAATATTCCACTGAATCTGTTAATTATGCGAACACTTTTTTTGATGTAGCTAAAAATACAGGTGTAAGTGCATATCATTTAGCATCGCGAGTTAAGCAAGAACAAGGAACAAAAGGGACTAGTCCGCTTATTTCAGGAACATATTCCGGATATGAAGGGTATTATAATTTTTTCAATTTTAATGCTTATGGAAAAACAAAGGAAGATATATACAAAAATGGTTTGTATTTTGCTAAACAACAGGGATGGAATACTAGAGTAAAGTCAATTCAGGGAGGAGCTGAAAAGATCGGTAAAAATTATATAAATAAAGGTCAAAACACGTTATATTTTGAAAAATTTAATGTTGTAAACAATTGTCCATATTATTCACATCAATATATGACAAATGTTACGGCAGCGCTTACAGAGGGACAAAGTGTTGCTAAGGGATACTCTGATAAAAATCAAGCTTTTACATTTAGAATACCAGTATACGATAACATGCCTTCATCGGCAGTTGGATTTAATAAAGCAGGCGATACGAATAATTATTTACAGTCGCTTTCTATTAGCGGAGTTACGTTAACTCCATCATTTAATGGAGCTACAACAAGTTATTCAGCAGTTGTTTCTAACTCAATTAGTTCTGTTGTTGTTTCCGCTAATCCTGTATCAGCTAATAGTGGAATAACAGGCACAGGAAGTTATTCACTTACTGTTGGGAATAATGCAATCAAGATTAATTGTAAGTCACAAAGTGGTGACACAAGAACTTATACTATTAATATAAATAGACAGGCATCAGCAGCAAATAATACAAACAATAATAACAATACAATTAATTCATCTGTTAGTATCTCATCGTCTAAGTATAAAATAGATACATATGTTACTGGCGTAGAACCTAATGTTAGTTCAGATGTAATTAAGAAGAATATTTCTGTTTCTGCAGGTTCGATTAAAATTTTAAACAGTTCGGGTGTAGAAAATAATGGAATTGTTGGTACTGGAAATAAAATAGCTGTATATGATCCAAATGGAAACTTGGTAAAAACAGTTGATATTGTTATATTTGGTGATGTAAATGGTGACGGAAAAGTGACCATTAAAGATATAATGCTTACAAATAGAAATATTCTTAAAAAAATATCATTGAATGGAGAATATTTGGAGGCAGCAGATGTAAATAAAGATGGAAAAGTAACTATAAAGGATATTATGCTAATAAATAATTCGATTTTAGGTAAATCAAAATTAACACAATAGGAGTAATTAATAGAGATGAGAAGAATTCGTAGTATTATTTTAACAATGATGTTGATTTTAACTACGACATTATTTTGTAGAGTACCGGTACTGGCGGCAGCCAATATTAGTGTTTCAGTAAATAAGTCGAATGTTAAAGTTGGTGATACTGTAACAGTTACGTTGTCGATTACAAGCGGATATGGAGCTCAGGGAGTTTTAAAAAAAAGTTCAGGAGTACTTGGCGGAAGCAGTGATGAGTATTTTACAATTGGAGCTGGTGTAGGTGATGTTCAGAGATTTTCGTATAAGGCAACATCTGTAGGTTCATGTACTTTTTCGATACAAGAACCATTGGATGATACTACAGATGTGGATGGTGGAACCCCGAGTATTGGAGTTGGTTCTGCAACAGTGACGGTAACAAGTGCTTCATCAAACAACGATTCAAACAGCAACAAGGACAATTCCGGCAGCAATACCGGCAATGACAGCAATGCATATAAAGATAATGAAAACAAAGAGGAAAAGAAATCCTCAAACGCATCTCTTGGTTCGCTTGTTATCTCAGCAGGTACGCTTTCCCCTGAGTTTTCTGCTGCGACAAAGGATTACACAGCTACAGTAGATCACAGCTGTTCAAGTCTTGCGGTTACAGCAAATCCGGCTGATTCCAAGGCGAGTGTGACATCCGTCACAGGCAATGATTCACTTGAGGTTGGAGAGAATACGGTCAGCGTTGTTGTGACAGCAGAGGACGGCAGCACAAGCACATACAATATAGTTGTTACCAGAAGAGCCGAGGATGATCCGGAGAATGCAGATAAGCAGGATAACTGGAAGAAGTTCGATATAAATGGCACAGAGTGGACTATGGTAAATGACATTCCGGAGGATGTTGTTCCTGAAGGCTTTGAGCACTCAAAGACAGTGATTGACGGACTTGAATACAATACCCTTCATGGCACCTTTGGTGATATCACGCTTGTGTATTTACAGTCGGAAAGCGGCAATGGGCTTTTTGTATATGATGCAGCACAGAATGCAGCATATGAGTTTGTCCGTATCAATTCAGAGTCACATTTTATAGTGGTTTTACTGCCTAAGGTGGATGATGTGCCTGAGGGATATAATGAGATATCGCTCTCTATAGAGGGCAAGGGTGTGGCAACAGCCTACCAGACCAAAGTCGAAAAAACCGATGATCAGACAAAGGATTTTTACCTCGTATACGCTATGAATGACAATGGTGAGAGTGGCTGGTACACATATGATAGCGTAGATGGCACATATATGAGAACCGAGCTCAGTACACCTACAGTGGCACAGGAGGAAAACGATACAACAAAGAGCGAGCTTGTCCCGGGAATTGCCAATAAATATCTTGTTTTAGCTGCAATACTGGTTCTTATTATCATTATTCTGTTACTGTTGCTTATGGTATCAGCTGTGAAAAACAGAAAATATAAGGCAATGGACTATCATGATGACGATGATGATGTAGATGATGCAGCAGAAGATGTATCAAATGAAGCTTTGAAAGAAACAACTGATGAAACTGCGGACGAGATAGCAGATGAGCTGGAAGAAGAGGTTACAGAAGAGCCGTTAGATGAAGTGGCAGAAGAAGCTGCAGAAGAGTCGGTGGATGAAGTGGCAGGAGAAGCTGCAGAAGAGTCGGCAGGTGAAGCCGCAGAAGAAACAGCAGATGAAGCTGTAGAAGAGCCGGCAGATGAAGTCGCAGAAGAAACAGCGGAAGATGTTGCAGATGAGCAAAAGATGGCTACGGATGAAAATATATCAAATGCATCCTATGTCGGAAGAACCGTAGAAATTACACCTGATTCTAAGAAAGCTGTTGAGAATGAAAACTCTGAGTTTGATTTAAAAGACGATTCAAGGCAGGAAAACGTTTCTGACACAGAAAACGATGCTGATGAGGATGCTTTAAAGAATCAGCTTCAAATGGCACTTGATGGCTTTGTCAATGATGGAAATAAGCCGTCTGAGACTATAGACAGCAGTGCAAAGGATGACAATGAAGATGACAGCGAAGATGATGATTTGCAGTTCATCGACTTAAATTAGTGAATATGACTGGAGGATATGACTTGAAACCATATACAAGTAAGGCTAAAAAAGCAATAGATTTGGCTGCACGTATATCAAAGAAAATGAATTACAGCTATGTTGGAACAGAGCACATACTGGCTGGCCTTATAAAAGAGGGCACCGGTGTGGCAGCTGAGATTCTAACAGCCTGCAATGTGGAATATGATAAGCTTATTTCGATGATTGAAGACCTGATTTCACCGGGGGATAACATCGAAGTGATGGACAGGGATGGCTATTCACCAAGGACACAGAGAGTATTGGAGCGTGCATCGGAGGAAGCCGATAGATTTGAGTGCAATGAGATAGGTACAGAACACTTGCTGATGGCTATAGTACTGCAGGGAGACTGTGCAGCTGCAAGACTTTTAAACACCATGGGTGTTAACAGTCAGAAGATGTTTATAGATATTCTTGGTGCAATGGGTGAGGATCCGTCTGCATACAGGGATCTGATGAAAAGCTACAATACATCATACAATTCTGCGACTCCTGTATTAGATCAGTATTCCAGAGATTTGACAGATATGGCAGAGGCAGGGCTTCTTGACCCTGTTATAGGCAGAAAAAAGGAGATGGAGCGCGTTATCCAGATACTTTGCCGCCGTGGCAAAAACAATCCATGTCTGATTGGAGAGCCGGGAGTGGGCAAGACCGCTATAGTAGAGGGACTTGCACAGGATATAGTCAGTGGCAATGTTCCGGATATTCTTTTGGGAAAGAGACTGGTTTCCCTTGATATGTCCGGGCTTGTAGCCAAATCAAAGTATCGTGGTGAGTTTGAGGAGCGTATCAAGAAGGTGATAAGCGAGGTTTCAAATGCCAAAAATGTACTGCTTTTCATTGATGAGCTTCACACTATAATAGGTGCAGGAGGAGCAGAAGGCTCGTTAGATGCATCTAACATATTAAAGCCTGCGCTTGCCAGAGGCGAGGTACAGGTAATCGGCGCCACTACCATAGAAGAGTACCGCAAATACGTGGAAAAGGATGCTGCGCTTGAGCGCCGTTTCCAGCCGGTGATGGTTGAGGAGCCGGGTGTGGATGAGACAATAGAGATACTCACAGGATTAAAGGGACTCTATGAAAAGCATCATGGTGTCATCATAACAGATGAGGGTGTGAAAGCGGCAGTAAGCCTTTCTGCACGATATATAAATGACAGATTTTTACCTGATAAGGCGATAGACCTGATGGATGAAGCGGCAGCCAGGATAAGGCTTAAGAATCTGACATCATCTGACGAGCTGCTTGCTCTGAAAAAAGAGATAACAGATAAGCAGAACCAATTGGAAAATGCTTTGTCGAAAGGAGATCTCGCAGCTGCCGGCGCGCTTATGTCAGAAAAGGAAGTGCTTGAAAATAAACAGCAGAAGCTTATGAGAAAGAACCGTCGCACAGGAGCTAAAAATCAGCCTGTAGTCGGCGAAAATGAGATAGCGGATGTAGTATCGGGATGGACCAAAATACCTGTAAATAAGCTTACAGAGTCAGAGGCAGGACGACTTGCAAAGCTTGAACAGATACTTCACAAGCGTGTAATAGGACAGGAGGAGGCTGTTTCTGCTGTTGCAAAGGCAGTCAGACGAGGCCGTGTTGGTTTAAAGGATCCTAAGAAGCCGATTGGCTCATTCCTGTTTTTGGGACCGACAGGAGTAGGTAAGACGGAGGTGTCAAAGGCGCTTGCTGAGGCTGTCTTTGGCAAAGAAGATGCCATGATACGTGTTGACATGTCAGAGTACATGGAAAAGCATAGTGTTTCAAAGATGATTGGTTCACCACCGGGATATGTGGGCCATGAGGAGGGCGGACAGCTCTCAGAGAAGGTCAGACGCAATCCTTTTTCTGTTATACTGTTTGATGAGATAGAAAAAGCACATCCTGATGTGTTCAATATACTTTTACAGGTGCTTGATGATGGTAGAATCACTGATTCACAGGGGCGCACGGTTGATTTCAAGAATACAATAATCATCATGACATCAAATGCAGGAGCTTCTTCTATTATAGAACCAAAGCGCCTTGGTTTTGGCGCTGGTGAGGATGAAAAGCAGGATCACGAGCGTATGAAGAACAGTGTCATGGAGGAGGTCCGCCGTATATTTAAACCTGAGTTTTTGAACCGAATCGACGAGACTATTGTATTTAGAGCTCTCAACAAGGATGACATGAAGCATATAGTGACACTTCTTGTAAAGGAGCTTAAGAAACGCTGTAAAGAACAGCTTGATATAGAGCTCACAGTGCGCGACAGTGCAAAATCCTTTATCGTGGATAAAGCCTATGACAGAAAATATGGCGCAAGACCTCTTAAACGAAAACTTCAGGAGGAGATTGAAGACCGTATGTCAGAGGATATTATTACCGGCAAAATTAAGCGCGGCAATAAGGTAATAATTTCTACGAAAAACAAACAAATTTCATTGACTGTTGAGTAGAATTGGATTTATAATTAATATATCAATATAGCTACGGGAGGATAAAAATGGCTGTAATAAGTGAATTAATCCGTACTGAGGAAAACGGAAAGCTCAGCTTCGGAGATTATACATTGGCTGCAAAGGCAAAGCTTGACAATTTTGAGAAGGATGGAGATATCTACAAGGTAAAGACCTTTAAGGAGATTACAAAGCTCGAAAGAAACGGACTCTTTGTATACGAGTCTGTTCCGGGAACAGCGGTTATGGATTTCGAGGAGACTGCTGATACAGTGACATTTACTGTGGAGGGACCTGAGGATGCTCAGATTACTCTTGGCCTTGAAGAGGAGACAGAGTACGAAATTGATATAGCTGGAGCTGTTGCAGGTACTATGAAGACAAATCTCGGCGGCAAGCTCAGCTTAAGCGTAGAGCTTGAGGGTGTTGATTCAGTCGATATCAAAGTATCAAGAAAATAGAGCATATTTTTAGCCCGGTGAAAGCCGGGCTTTTTGTATTTTATAAAGGAGAACAATATGGCAAAAGGAAAGACCTCTGTATTTTTCTGCCAGGAATGTGGTTATGAATCGGCAAAATGGATGGGACAGTGCCCGGCCTGTAAGGAATGGAATACATTTGTAGAGGAAACCGTAGATAAAAAGTCGATAAGTTCGTCGGGAAAAGTAAAAAAAGAATCAAAGGCGGTACAGGTTCTGCCTCTTTCGGCAGTAAAAAGCGAGAAAGAGGAGCGTATAGTGACAGGTATAGCTGAGTTTGACAGAGTGCTTGGCGGAGGAATTGTGAGGGGGTCACTTGTGCTTGTGGGAGGAGATCCGGGTATAGGAAAATCCACGCTTCTACTTCAGGTATGCAGGGAGCTTTCAAAAAAAAAGGTGCCATTACTTTATGTGTCAGGTGAGGAATCACTGCATCAGATAAAGATGCGTGCCGACAGACTTGGTGATTTTACGGATTCGCTGGAGCTTTTATGTGAGACAAGTCTTGATATAGCAAAGGACGTGATTCAACGAAAAAAACCGGAGGTTGTTGTAATAGATTCCATCCAGACTATGTACAATGAGGAGATAGCGTCGGCACCGGGCAGTGTCTCACAGGTCAGGGAGACAACCGGAGTGCTTATGCAGCTTGCAAAGATCCTGGGTATTTCTGTTTTTATAGTAGGACATGTGACAAAGGATGGTGCGGTTGCGGGGCCGAGGACGTTGGAGCATATGGTTGATACTGTGCTTTATTTTGAGGGTGACAGGTATGAGTCGTACAGGATACTTAGAGGCGTTAAGAACAGATTTGGTTCGACCAATGAGATAGGCGTATTTGAAATGAAGGCGGAGGGGCTTGTTGAGGTGGAAAATCCGTCGGAGTATATGCTTAGCGGTAAGCCCGAGGGAGCATCAGGATCAATTGTCACATGTTCCATAGAGGGAAGCCGCCCGATACTTCTCGAGATACAGGCTCTTGTATGTCACAGTTTTTTTAATAATCCAAGGCGTACAGCAAATGGTACAGATTATAATAAAGTAAATCTACTCATGGCGGTCCTTGAAAAAAGAGCCAACCTGCCACTGTCAGACTGTGACGCTTATGTGAATATAGCAGGCGGTATAAGGATGAACGAACCGGCGATAGACCTTGGGATAGTGCTTGCAATCGCATCAAGCAAAAAGGATATTATAGTGCGTGAGGATACCATATGTTTTGGAGAGGTGGGCTTAAGCGGAGAGGTACGCGGAGTTACCATGTCCGAGCAGCGTGTGGCTGAGGCAAAGAAGCTTGGCTTTAAAAAGTGTATTGTTCCCAAAGTGTGTCTTGCAGGAGTGTCGCATATTAATGGAATTGAGATTGTCGGTGTGGCAAATATCAAGGAAGCGATAGAGGCTGTCAGATAGTAATTGTGAGAATTGTATATAATAAACAGACAATTTAGAAAATTTGTGCTTTTTAAGATAGTTTTACTACTTTAATTAATTGCAGAAAATCCGTTGACATATGTGTGCCAGGATGATATTATATCAAAGCTGACTCGCGAGACACATTGAGTTGTAGAGCTTGTGAGTTACATTTTACAGA
>ULTN01031767.1_pt1 | contig 15569 bp, 12 predicted proteins | sample 1957681 | NCBI WGS metagenome assembly ULTN01 (sample SAMEA4835736, study PRJEB28245) | human gut metagenome | biome: gut microbiome; material: fecal sample | place: Denmark | collected 2008
AACGGTAATGACCTTTCCTGCCTTGGTCATGGTCTCTACAATGTCGTACATATTGCCGATGGTGCCGCACTGCAGCTTTTCGGTAAGACCATAGAAATTAAGGCAGGTGCCGCAGACAATGAGCTTAACACCCTTCTGCTCCAGCACCTTGAGATGCTCGATGGTCTGCTCATTTTCAGTAACAAGGCGCACACCGGCATTCATAAAGCAGATGGCGGAGGGCAGGTCGGGCTTTTCACTGAGGGTGTAGAAGAACATCTTGATGAGGGAATGACCCAGCTCCGGGTCGCCCTCTCCCACCACGTCACGACCGGCGAATACCACATAATCGGAAGCAGCGGGAACGGAGCAGCTCAGCAGGTCAACGGGCATCTCCTGCATGGGGGCGCCGGTGCGGTGCATGGTAACGGTAAAGCAGCCGTTTTCCTCTTTCGTTTCGGCTGAAAAGCCCTGACTGTCCGCCAAACGGGTCAGGTTCTGTACGGCGATGGCATTATCCACGGTGATGGAAAGCGCTTCGCAGCCGGTATCCATTTCTTTTTTTGCCATCATAACCGGCATGGGACAAGCCTTGCCTTTGGCGTCAATATGATTCATAACAGTACCTCCTGTGTGAAAAATTAGAATGGATATTCTGTCCATAGTATATCGCTGTGCAAAGTAAAATGCAAGAGCCGTATATCGTTTACGAAATTTTAACGATTTTAAGACTTGCAAAACAAAAACTTTTCGTTAGAATAGATATATTAAATAAATCTTAAGCATTGATATTACATTGACCCGAAAGAGAGGGAGTTCTCTTGATCCTCACGATCATTATTCTGCTGGGCATCGGCTTGGCGATTTATACCTGTATGCTGCACGGCTTCGGGATCCTCCTCGGCATTCTGCTGGCGGTGGGATATACGCTGGGCTGCATCATCATCTTTCTGCTGCTGGTGGCGCTGCTCTCAGTCTTTATCCGCATCGACCGCCCCGCCGACCGGCGTACCCGCTTCTACCACTGGCTGATGACCAACATTGTGGAGGTGGGTATGTTCCTGTTGCGGGTGCGCGTGAATGTGACCGGACGGGAGAAGATCCCGCGGGATACCCGCTTTTTGCTGGTAAGCAACCACCGCACTATCTTCGATCCGGTACTGACGATGGCAGAGCTTTCGGAGTTTACCCTTGCCTTTATTTCCAAAAAGGAGAATTTCAAAATCCCGATCGTTAATAAGCTGATGCATATGTGCTTCTGTCTGCCGTTGGATCGCGAGGATAACCGTGCTGCGGTCAAGACCATCAATGAAGCGGTGGAGCTGCTGGACGAGAACGTAGTCTCGATGGGCATTTATCCGGAGGGACAGACCAACAAAACCGAGGAGCCGCTGCTGCCGTTCCGCAACGGCGCCTTCAAGATCGCACAGAAGGCAAAGGTGCCCATTGTGGTATGCGTTATAGAGAACACCGAAAAAATTCTGAAGAACTTCCCATGGCAGCCCACAACGGTAAATCTGAAGGTGCTGGAGGTGCTGCCCTACGACAGCGAGCACCGCGGCACCCGTGATGTAAGCGAGCACGCATGGCCATTGATGTACAATGAACTGGTAAAGACCTACCCCGGCAGCGGTATCCCGCACCAGTATGCGGAAACGGAAAAGATCGAGAAAACGGAATAACAAAATGAACGCCTCCGACCGCAGCGGTCGGAGGCGATTTTCTGTCCAATCGTAAAAGCTTTCGATCCACCCTTTTTCAAAAGGGCGGCGTTTTCCAAAGACGGCGTCTTTGGCCGCCTGTCGCAACGGGTGAAATCTCCTATACCGGAGGGCACTCCGCAGGGGGCGACCGGCAAGAGAGGACACCCCCTTACCCGTGCCATATACAAGCTGCCCTCCCTACGAGTAGGAGGGAATTGCCTGCTGGTAGCTTAGTCGGTTCTCACCTGACGGCATCGCCAAGCCTTTTGAAAAAGGCTTGAACGAAAACCTTTGCGGTTGCTTTGGTACAGATGCTGCTGTATCAGCCCTTGATCTCGTCGATCAGCTTTTGCAGCTCCGCTTTGGGGCGGAAGCCGACGGTGCGGCCGGTCAGGGTGCCGTTTTTGCTGAACAGCAGGGTGGGAATGGTATTGACGCCGAACTGGGCGGCAAGTCCCGGCTCCTCATCAACGTTTACCTTGCAGAATTTAATGCCAGTCTCCTCTGCGGCAAGCTCGTCCAGCACAGGGGAGAGCATGCGGCAGGGCCCGCACCACGGTGCCCAAAAGTCAATGCAGACGGGAAGATCGGCGTTTACAACCTCCCGCTCAAAATTATCAGCGTGCAGCTCGGTAATATTCGCAGACATATTATGACTTCCTTTCTTTTGGTTTTATTTCAGTTTTTTATATTATACCACGTAAGTATAGTTTTGGCAATAGCTCCGTCAAAAAAACTTATCTTGCAGGAGAAATGATGGCAAACTTTCATAATTTGCGGTTAGCTGCCGTCCTTTTCATCAAAAAGGCAGGCAGAATGAAATTTCAATTTATGAAAAAAACAAAAAATGAGAAAAAACCGTTGACATCGCAAGCGTTATCCGCTAAAATACACAACATAATAAAAAGCAACGAAGGGAATTAGTAACACAGTCACCCCCAAAAGAGAGCTGCCGGTCGGTGAGAGGCGCGGGTGCGGTACTGTGCGAAGCTCTCCCGGAGCCGCGCACCGAAAGAGGCTTTCTCCGGTAGGCTGTGCTGGGCGCCGCCCATTACAGCGGCAGGGTGTTCCATGACACCCGCGAGGCTTCCGCCTGCGAGGGCGGAGCGAAGTAAGGTGGTACCACGCAGGCGTTTTTCGCTTTCGTCCTTATGCCGAAGTGCAGGGGCGGGGGCGTTTTTTTATACCCTTTCCCGCACAAATCCCGTAAAAAATTGTGTAGAGAAAGGAAGTATCGTAAATGCTTGAAACCATCAGCAGTATCAATTCTACCGTCAATGGCATCGTGTGGGGTGTGCCCGCCATGGTGCTCATCTTCGGCGTGGGTCTGTACCTCAGTATCCGCACCGGATTTCTTCAGTTCCGCAGGTTCGGCACGGTTTGGCAGAATACCATCGGCAAGCTGTTCCACCGCACCACCGAGGCGGGACGCGGCGCGGTAACGCCGTTCCAGGCAGTCTGCACCGCGCTGGCGGCAACCGTCGGTACCGGCAATATCGCCGGCGTGGCGGGCGCTATCGCCATCGGCGGTCCCGGCGCTGTTTTCTGGATGTGGATCTCCGCCCTGCTGGGCATGGTGACCAAGTACAGCGAGGTTACGCTTGCCGTTCATTACCGCCAGAAGAATAAGCACGGCGACTGGGTCGGCGGTCCTATGTATTATATCCAGAATGGTCTGGGCAAGAAGTGGAAATTCTTAGGCATACTGTTTGCCATTTTCGGTGTATTTGCGGTATTCGGCACCGGTAACGCTACGCAGGTCAATACCATCGTTGCCTCCATTGATACCGCGCTCATCAGCTTCGGCGTGATGGAAGCCGGCAGCACCGCAACCCTCAATCTCATTCTCGGCATTGTTATTACTGTTTTGGTCGGCATGATCCTGCTGGGCGGTATCAAGCGCATCGGTCACGTGGCGGAGCGTCTTGTGCCCATTATGGCGCTTTTGTACGTGGTGCTGGGTCTTGGCGTTATCATTGTTCACATCGGGAATCTCCCTGCGGCGTTCTCCTCCATCATTAAGGGCGCCTTCAATCCCGCCGCTGTGACCGGCGGCGTAGTAGGCGCCATGTTCACCGCCGTACAAAAGGGTGTTGCCCGCGGCATCTTCTCCAATGAAGCCGGTCTTGGTACTGCCTCTATTGCCCATGCAGGCGCCGAGGTCAATGATCCGGTGCAGCAGGGTCTGTTCGGTGTCTTTGAGGTATTTGTGGATACCATCATCATCTGCACCTTTACTGCGCTTGTTATCCTGTGCAGCGGCGTGCCCATCACCTTCGGCTCGGCTGCCGGCGCGGAGCTGACCATCAGCGGCTTTACCAGCACCTATGGCAACTGGATCACCATCTTTACCGCCGTGGCGATGTGCTGCTTTGCCTTTACCACCATTTTGGGTTGGGGCTTATACGGCGCCCGCTGCAGCGAGTATCTCTTTGGCGAAAAGGTCATCAAGCCCTTTATGGTCATCTATTCGCTGGTCGCCATCATCGGCGCAACGGTCAAGCTGGATCTTTTGTGGAGCATTGCCGAGACCTTCAACGGCATGATGGCGATCCCCAACCTCATCGCTGTGGCGCTGCTTTCGCCGGTCGTTCTCAGGCTCACCAAGGAGTACTTTACCCGCCCCAAGGAAAGCCCGCTGTGCAAATAAAAAAAGGCTTGCTTTATTCTCAAAAAGAAATTCTCCTTTAGGAAAGGGACGACGCTTTTCGGCGGCGTCCCTTTTCGTGCGCAGTGGCTGTTCGCTATGGCGGAACATTGCTGCGCTTTGCTTGACGATGGGGCACGGCAGCCCGATACTGGAGAAAGAATCAAGAGAAAGGTCGTAACATTCAATGAAGCTGCTGGTTGTTGCGGGGCCGCCCTCATCGGGCAAAACCTCGGTCATTTTACAGCTCATCTCGGCGCTGGGCGCACCGCAGCGGACGGCGGGCGTGGTTAAATTCGACTGCCTGACCTCCTTTGACCACCTGCGCTCCGCTGTGGCGCGGCTTTGCCCGCTACGGCGTAAGGGACGTTTCCGGCTTGGTCGTTACCGATCCGACCCGCGCTCTGCGCATGGCGTCCGGCGCCGAGCACTGCAAGCCCTTTGCCGTCGGCAGAAAGGTCGCCCTGCGGTGGGAGGAGAAGTGACCCGAACGCAGAGAGAAAGGCGCATTGCTTTATCAGAAGCAGCGCCGTGGCGCTCCAAAGGTATGGACTGTGTATTTTCTGTGTACTTTGAACGCAGAAAAGCGCAAAAAATGAGCAATAAGTGCAAAGCACAAAAAGCAAGAAAACCCGCATAAACAAGAGAAAAACCCGCATTTCTGCGGGTTTTTCTCTTGGCGGAGATGGAGGGATTTGAATTATGGTTGGATTTTTTGCTGTGCCCAAAATGCACGGTCGATTTCGTTCAAACGGCTCCTTGCTTCATCGAGCATAGACTGGCGGATGTGGGTATAGCTATCAGTTACGGCATATGACGAGTGCCCCATCATTTCCTGAATTACTCTCGGGTCGATACCGGCTTCCTTGCAGTTGGTCGCGAAGCTGTGCCGTAATTGGTGAAAGGTCGTTGAGCACTGGACATATCCATGACCTTTGCGGGGTTGAGCCATACCGTGTCGGACGCAAAATGCCTGCCAGCCCTTTTCAACCTGATGGCAGCGCAGCAGCGTTTTCCCGTCAAAGGAAAAAACATAATCATTCGGATTGCCGACAAATTTTCCGGACAGACTATCCAGCATAACAACGCGCCTGATCCCGGCCTTTGTTTTGGGCTCCTTAATGTGAGGGGTATTGCCGGTAAAGTACACACTTTTTGATACATGTAAAATGTGGCGGGCGTTATCAATATCCTTGAACTGGAGAGCCAGGGCTTCACCTTTCCGCAGACCGGTACACTTGATCAGAAAGCCAAGCCGGGAGTACATATCCTCATTCCATGCTTCGGAGATTATTTTTTGATCCTTGGCAGGGGCCTCCTCTCTTTGTGCAGAGGGCCGGCCGGCGGTGCGGTATTTGGCGTCGGTAGGGTTAAATGTAATGTCGCCGCCCAGAATGGCAAGAGCCATCGTCTGGCTGATGAGCTGGCGGTGGGTAATGACAGTCTTTTTGCAAAAAGTTTTGCCGAGGCTATCAAGGAAAGCCTTGATCATTGCCGGAGTAATTCCCCCGACCGGAAGATCCCCGAAATGGTCAACACACCTTCGGAACGGAGACTGATAGCCGCGGACTGTGTTGGGCGCAAGCTCTCCCCAGGATTGCTTCAACTGCTCTGCATAAAAGCGATACACTCTCGTTTTGTCCGTGCCGGCTTCTGCTTTGTTCTTTGTGCTGCACCACGGGCAGCATACCCAGTCCTGGTGTAATTCTCTTTTGCAGGTCTTACAAATCATAATGATCACTCCTTATAAAGTTGTGCGGCTAATTATAAGGAGACTGTCATTTTTCGTCAATTAACTCGTAAAACAAAACATATCCCCGGCAGCAAGGTTGCACAACAATATGGTAGGGCCGGTTCAATTCCGGATGCCGGGGTCCTTCACTGGCCACCCATAGGAGTGGCCCAATCTCTCTCTCTTTTGGAGGAGGGCCAGACAGTGGCCCTCCTTCCAAAGGCGAGAAAGCCAAAAGAAAGGGGCAGGACAATGTTATTTGAGGTTCTATTTGATGGGAAGGTAAGAGCGACCACTGAACATCCGGAGTGTATCCCGGAAAGGAACACACTCCGGGAAATGGAGGGTGCGGGATATGCCTTCCGTGTAAATGGGAAGCGCTGCAAGGCAAAGGATGTCGCTGCCGTTACACAGGGATAATTGTTGTTGTTCAAGTTGAACAGTAAGGAAATTACAGCGAACACATACATAAAGGAGACCACCATGAAAAGGCACAAAAAGGTTCTGTTTGAGCAGATTAAGGAAGAACAACAGAGCAAGCGAAAAAAGAAACCTTCTGCGGCATACTACTTTGCAACAGATGCTGTCTGGAATATCTTAAAAATTGTGCTGGTGGTGGTCGGAACCCTCGTTCTTTCGGTGGCGGTGTCGGTCATTGCCACAGCCATCAATAACGGCCAGGCGCCGGATGCAGCAGTATTATCATTCTGGGTTAAGATGAAGGAATTCTTTCATTCGCTATTCTGGAGGGGGATGACATGAATTTAATATACTATAACAGCTTTGCGGAGCATATGAGAAAAACCTACACATCGGACTGCAGCATCTATTTGGAAAGCCGTGGCGTGATGGAATTGATGGCCGGGGCAGAGCTCCCGGAACAGCTGCTGGAGCAGTACCTTGGGTACATCGGACCAAAGTACATCGTTTCGGAAAGCCGGCTGCCGCTGATGGGAACGGAGAATGCTTTTTCTCGATTTGTTTTTTGCACCAAAGCGGGGCAAAGGAGATTGCTTGTTGTGCTTTCGACAGAACGCCGTGAGGCTTATGAGGGAGATATTACAGCAGAGATAATCAAAGATATTCGAGAGTTTAGAGAGGGGGTGGAGAAATGAGTGTTAAAGTAGTGGTTGCCGTCGGAAACAGGAAAATCGAACGGTGCATCGCCAGAATGGAAGCGATAGATGTTTTGACAACGGTGCGGAAAAGGGAGGCTGTTCTGGATGCGGTTATCAATTACAATCCCCATGCCGTAATTCTTTCAAGGGAATTAAGCGGCAAAACGGAAATGACGGATGTGATCCAGCGCTGCAGGAATCTGAAGGAACAGTGCCGGATTGTATTCATTTATGGGGAAGTCGATGCGGAATACAAGTATTTTTCTGATTTTCTGGTGCGGCAGGGGATCTACAACATCCTTACCGGTGCGGTTGATGAGGATCGGCTGGAGGATGCAATCGAACGCACATACACCGCGGAGGATGTTGTGGGGTATCAAGCGGGACCGGAAGAGGATCGGGAGCCCATACCGAAGCCTATTCCGGAGATGCGGCCGGTAGCGGCACCGGAGCAGGAAAAAGAGCTGGAAATACTGCTGGTGGAAAAAATCGTCGAACGAGAAACGATCCAAACCAAGGTGCTTGGTAATGTTGTGATCGGGGTGGCAGCGCTTTACCCGCACGGCGGCAGCACGCACACGGCATTGGAGCTGGCGGCCTGCCTGCACCGGCTTAAAAAGGATGTTGGCGTGTTGACCGACCGGGAGGTTTTTCGTCGAGCCAAAGATTATTATTTGCTCAAAGAGAGCAACGGCTGCATTGTGCTGGAGGGGATCTCGATCTATACCGATGAAGCCCAGGCGCTGGGCTGCCACCGGGTGGTGATCCGGGATCTGGGGAGATTGAACGGCCACAACACCGAGCAGTTTTTGAAGGCCAGCTGCAAACTGTTGGTGTGCGGGGTGTCGGCGTGGGAGATCGACACCTTGACGGATTATCTGCGCGGCAACAAGTATGCAGATACGATTGAGTACCTTTTATGGCCGGCAAATGAAGCACAGGCAAAGTCTTATATTAAGAACCTGCGGCAAGGGAAGTGCCGGGGCTATGCCGTTGCCTATAACCCCGATCCATTGATAAAGAATACAGAGAACACAAAGATGTTCCAAAAGCTGCTGCAGCCGCTGATGGATACAATATAGTGTGTACCGTTTCTTTATTCACATTAGCGGAAATGCTTTTCAAATGAGTAATTCCGGGAATGCTAATTGAAATAAGGTGAGGATTGGCCGCTTGTTATTCCAAATTTGCTTGACAAATTGAAATAAGGGGAATATGATTAAGTTAGTATTCTGATCTTGGAAAGGGAGTGAAAGGAAAATGAACGATCGTGCCGGTTACTGGAAGACAAACCTATCCGGAGAAATGGCGTACCAATCATTCGTGCCTTCTCCCCTGCCGCCGACGCCGCCCATCGAGATAAGCGAGGATATTCTTGAACAGCTGATTAAGGCGAATTCGCAGCTGGCCATCCTGGAGAGCGTGGCAACACGCATTCCCGATGTCGATTTGTTTGTCTCCATGTATGTGAGAAAAGAAGCGCTCATGTCCTCTCAAATCGAAGGAACACAGGCCACCCTGGAGGATGTTCTTGATCCGCTGATCGAAGACAATACAAACCGTAATGTTGCAGATGTTGTCAATTACATCAAGGCAACCGAGTATGCCATTAGGAGACTTCATGAGCTCCCACTCTGCAATCGCTTGCTCAAGGAGACCCATGCAATCCTTATGGAGGGCGTCCGGGGGCAGGAAAAGAACCCGGGAGAATTCAGGTGTTCTCAAAATTGGATTGGCGGGAAAGGCAGCACGCTGCGGAATGCAAAATACATTCCTCCATCTCCCGATGACATGACGGAGGCGATGTCCGATCTGGAAAAATACATCAATGCCGATGATAGATTGGATGGCTTGATTCGTGCTGCACTGATCCACTACCAGTTTGAAACGATACACCCCTTTTTGGATGGCAATGGGCGCATAGGACGCCTGCTTATCACTTTATTCCTGATGGAGAAAAAGATCTTAACTACCCCGGCTCTATATATCTCATACTTCTTAAAAAAGAACCGTGTGGAGTACTATGATCGCATGACAGAGGTGCGGAGCAAGGGAAACTATGAGCAATGGGTAAAGTTCTTCCTGCAGGCCCTTGCAGAATCGGCGAAAGATGCCATAGCGGCCATCGATGAGCTGACGGCCCTGCATGATAAGAATGTTGACCTTGTTGCCGGAATGGGGCGCGCTTCCAAAAATGCGATGCTCGTGTTTCGGTACCTGGAAGCAAACCCAATCATCGAAATCGGAAAAACCGCAGAAGCATTGGGGATTACCTTCGGGACCGCTTCCAACGTAGTAGAAAGGCTTTCCTCTGCAGGAATTTTGGAACAAACCACGACCGGCAGGAGAAACAGAACCTTTGCCTATAAGGACTATCTTGCTATTCTCCGCAAAGGCACATGATGAAAAGCCCCCCATTGAGGGGCTTTTCTGTTGCCCTTTTTCCAATAACATGATAAACTAAAGTCAGAGAAGACATAAAAAGAACAGGAGGTATTTACCATGAAGAGACTTATTGCAGTGATCCTGGTTGTTATGCTGCTGCTTTGCTGCGCAGCTTGCGGCAAGAATGTTCCCGATATCGAGGATGAGCAGCACGGTACGAATGAACCGATGGGAAAGGAAGAGAACCCCGGGGAGGAAACCGGAACCACCGAGGTTACCCCGCCGGTTGAGGAGCAGAACCCCACAGACCCCGGTGAAGAGGCAAAGCAACCGGAAGAGGCCAAGGAACCGGAAGAGGCGAAAGAGCCGCAGACGCCTGCCAAGGAGCCTGAAAACAAACAGCAGCAGAACCCCGGCCAGCAGCAGGGGCAGACCCAGACCGGCCCCAAGGATGGGGACATTAAGGAGGAGAACGGGCAGAAGTATATTTATAACAAGTGGCTTGGTTGGGGAATTTACAATGAACCGAGTGAAGATCCCAATGCCGGGCAAACTATTTGGGACGGCCCCAGCGAGCTTTCCGGCAATAAGGTCGGCTCCATGTAATTCCCAAGACAACCAAATACCTGGTAAGCAAGCAGTCGCAGTAATGCGGCTGCTTTTCTATATCTCAAAATGAAAAGGAGACAGAAAGCATGAGGAAACGCATTTTATCAGCCCTGCTGGCTGTGATGTTTCTCTTTACCGGTTTGCCCGGCACAGCCTGGGCGGTCGGTGAGGGCAACATGGAGGCCGGCGGTGGTCAGACCGAGACCGTGACGGGAGACAGCTTTTGGAACGGGCAGTGGGGCATCCGTTTTTGTGTTGTTGATGTAGTTAGTCAGTCGGTGGTATCTGCTACCTATGATGCCTCCAATTATAATGACCTTACAAACTACATATTCTTTGGAAAAACAAACAAATTCGATTATCGGGGAGGCGCTTCCCTTTCATTCCAGCAAAGCGATTATTCCTGGGAAACTCCCGCAGTAACCATCCCCACCATTGTCCGCATAAGCGGTGCGCCGGATATCAAGGCGATCAAGGATTACTTTACCGATGAGACGGTCATCCGCTGGATCGGGGATGTGACCGGAATGGCATATGATACCCTGATCAGCGGTGACTACAAGCTGTTTATCGAACCGATTTTGTACTATACCTTTGATAGTCAAAAGTATGCGATGACCGCAACCGAGGCGGCGCTGTTTGACCGGGCTATCAATGGCTTGCTGCTGCGCACTATGGGTAACGCCACCCACCAGCAGCTGCCGCTGTCCCTCTATCTGGAGAAGAGCGACCTGGGCTTCTCCAAATGGGCCGGCGCCAAGACCGGCATCCAGAACGATACCAATATCATCAACTATCTCGGTATGGGTATTGTCAGCTTCATCCCGGAGGAGGATCCCGAGCCCGGGACCGGCGGGGACGGCGACGGCCCTACCGTCCCGATTTCCTTCCGAAAGACCGACCCAGAGAGATTTAATGCAGCCAATTACAATACCGGGCTTATTACCTTTGCTCCGGCATCCTCCAATTCGGCTGCTTTCGATAATATCTCCGGGGCTGTGATCGAGATCTCCGGCGATGGCACAGGCGCAGGAACCTACGAGCTGCCGTGTACGGTGGAGCTGGGGGAAGGCACCTTTACCGTGAGAGAGGTCACACCTCCCTATGGGTATCTCCTCAATGACGCATGGAGCGCAGAGATCACCGTGGAGGTGGAAAAGGACGGGGAGGGGAAACCCGTTGAGGGAGCCGAAGCAGAGGCGACCATTACCGTGTCCGGCGGCGGAGGCACCGATGGCACCTCCTACGCATCGGTTGAAGATTATCGGCAGCGCGGTCAGCTGACCGTTACCAAGGTCGATAATGAGACAATTTCCCTCAACCACGGCAACTACCGCACTCCGCAGGGTGATGCTACCTTTGCCGGTGCTGTATTCGAGCTGCGGGCAGCCAAGGACATCTACCTGCCCTCCACCTGGATCAAGATCTACAGCGAGGGTGACCTGGTTGCAACTGCAGTGACCGGCAACGACGGCAGCTTTACCATCAACGGTATCGAGCAGGGTGTCTATACCCTGCAGGAGATCACGCCGAGCGATGGCTATGTGTTCCAGGGCGCCAAGGCGCGTGGGCAGATTTATACCATCACCAATGCCTATACCGGCAGCGGGACCAACATCCTTTCCTTTGACGACAAAGCGGCGGGCGATACCGGCAATAAGAACCAGTACGCCAACACCGTTATAAAGGCGGATCTGACCCTTACAAAGTTTAACGAAAACCGTACCGTTGAGAACGAGATGGACGGCAACGCCTATGAGATGAATAAGCAGCCTGCAGAGGGCGTTTACTTTGCGGTGTACCTGAACAGCAAGGCGGCCGCCGGCGGCAATCCCATCTATTCCACCACCGATGACCCGGTGGGGGACGGCACCTCCGGCAGCGCATCTACCGCCGGTTGGGGGTATCTCGACCTTGTGAACCATAACTTCTATTCTCCGCTGCCTGATGAATGGTTTAAGCAGAGAGATCTGGATGCCAATAATACGCTGCCTAACGGCAATCCCAGCGTAGAGGAGGGGAGAGCGGAGGAAACCGACCTTGCAAGGATCTCCATGAAGGACCTTTACATGGTTCTGCGGACCGACAGCACCGGCCGGGCGACGACCCTTGACCCGTCCACTGTGGTTTACTGCAGTTGGGGTGAGCTGGGCAACTCCGCAGCAAACGGCACCGCAGGCATCGACTATCGGCTGCCTTACGGCTTATACACCATAATCGAGCTGAACCCCTACGAGGGGCGCGAGCCGGATATGTTTGAGGTATTTATAGGCCGTGACCCAGAGGCAGAGCCTGCGACCGCACCCACGGAGACCAAGAGCGGGTTCGGCGAGGACTATCCTTACACCTCCGGCTGGTACGATTTCAATTACAACTATATTCTGGAGAATAAGACCCTCAAGCAGACCGTTACTGTCCGCAAGACCGATGCACAGTCCGGTAAGACGATCCCGGCAGCCAACACGACCTATCGCATTTGGAGCTGGGACAACATCTCTGCCAACGGGGCGACCGAGCATCCGCTGCGGCCCTATACCAGGAAGATCGTCGCGGGGGACGGTACTGTAACGGCAGACACCGTTGTACCGCCTACTGTTTCGATGGATTACAGCAGCCTCACCATCGCCCCGGGAGAGAGCGCTGCGGCACCGGAGCTTTCCCTTGACTTTGTTGGTCCGGCAGCGGTTGTTCTCAAGGATGGAACAAAGGCGATCAGCTGGACCGAGGCAGAGCAGGCGGCGATCAAGACCGACTTCGCCAATGCTTACGCTGTTTACATCGCCGACGCCGGTGTGGCCAAGGCGGAGCAGCAGACCGATGGCAGCTGGTCGATAATCGGTGTGGCTGCCGGCACAACCAAATATAGCGTAAGGCTGCCCGGTGGGCAAGCCATCACCGGGACAGTGAAAGTAGCTGACGGGGCTGCAACCGCAACAAATAGCCCTGTAACCTGGAAGGTTGACGGCCACTGGATCCACCAGACCATCAGCTATCCCAACCCCCATACACTGACTGATTTCAAGACTGATGCAACCGGCACCTTTACCATGCCGGATTATCTTGTGTATGGGGATTATCTACTCTATGAGATCGAAAGCCCGGAAGGCTATGTTCAGGCGGAGCCGTTTGCATTCACCATCAATAAGAGTGATGCAAACAACAGCAAGATCTATCTGACACTGAACATCAAACAGGCGGATGTGCCGCAGAAGGCCCGGATCGTCTTTGAGAAGTCCGGCAATCTGCTGGTTGGCGCTGAAGCGTATAAGACCCTGCTTTCCTTGAATGGACTGAAGCCCCTTTGGAAGATCGGACTGCTGGCCGGAGGTACAACCTTTGAGGTGTACGCCGCGGAGGACATCGCCACCCCCGAGGGAACCGTGTACTATACCGCAGGGCAGCTTGTGGAGACCGTAAAGACCGACCGCACCGGTATGGCGCAGACCTCCGAGCTGGAGCTGGGCCATTATACCGTGAAAGAGGTAGCCACCACATGGGGCTATCTGACTGACGGTGAGCCGATCGATGTTGTGCTTGCATATGCAGGCCAGGCGGTAACTATCTATCCGAAGTATCTGGAGGTCGAAAACATTCGTCAGAATGTCATCTTTAAGGTGCTCAAAGAAGCGGTAACCAAGAACGGCAACAAGCCTGCAAATGATGTCTACTTCGGGCTATACAATGCGCAAAGCATTTACGCTTCCGCAGATGAGGCATGGATCGTAATGCCGCGCAGCAACTTCATCATCAAGAAGGGCGAGACTGTGACCTTGGATATCGGGCTTTCCTCACTGATTGCAGATGAGCAGGTTACCGTGACGGTAGAAAAGATGGCAAACCCGGACCCGGCCGGTAAGCCCATTGAAGTGGCAAATGTAAAGAACCACGACAATCGAGTATTTGAACTGATCGGCACAGAGGTTGGAAGCACCACCTTCGTTGTTTCGGCGGCAGGGCTCTCGATTGAGGGAACCATCGAAGTGCTGGCGGAAGATGCAGAGCTGCCGGATCCGATGCCGGAGGCAAAGCCGGCCAGCAGTATGCAGGATGGGGAGAATACGCTGACAATGACCGTCGCACGGACCAACTACCGGTTGATTGCCGGGAAGCGTGTCGATGAAAGAACCGATAAGCTGGATGTGACCTTCAGTGAAGACGCAGCACGGGAATACTCGGTGCATGTGAAGGATAAGAGCGTTGTGGTTTACGATCCCGACAGCAGGTGCTTCTTCGGCGTTGCGGCCGGCAGCACCACCTTTACCGTACAAAACACAGACGGCCTTATTGTAGAAGGCACCATCGAGGTCCTGGCGGATCCGGAGGCCGTTACCGGCGATGATTTGACCGGCCGGAGCTCCGGAGAGACCTCCACAGAGGCGGCTGCTCCGGAGACCGAAAAAGAAGACGGAGCCGGTGCACACACCTCTGAAGATGAGCAGGCCACAGAGAATACCGATGGCAGCCAGGCAGAGGAAGGATCTCCTGCGGAACCGCCCGCAGTTCCTGCAGAAGTGCCTGTGAAACTGCCTGCGGAACCGCCTGCTGTTCCTACCGATGCCGAGGGCGACGATCCGGAGCCGGAGCCCGTAATCCCTGCGGCAGAGATCCCGGCTGCAATTCCCGGCACTGCGACAAAAGAGAAGGAGGCGGTACTTCCCAAGGTACTTATTCCCGCAGACTCTTTAATGGAGGTCATCCGCATTAAGGACGGTGTCGGCACCTCTTCCTTGGATCTTCCCCTTGGCAGCTACTATATCCGAGAGCTGAAGGCACCGGCCAATTATGAGTATGATCCCGACCAGCGCTGGTACTTCCGGTTTATGTACTCACCTTTGGCCGGCACAACAGTTACGGTGACTGCAAACGGCGGCCATGTTATCGTCAACAAAACAGATGAAAGACCGCCGGTAATTATTATTCCGGAAGAAATTGGCCGCATGGAGCTGCATAAGCCCAAAGGCCCCAACTATTCAACCACAACAAACCCGGGGACCGGTGCCGGTGTGCCATGGGAAGAAGCAGAGCTGATCAGGGAAAGAAAAACAGAGGATGCTCTGATTAACACCTATGTTTTCACAAGTGATCGGGAGGACGATGAGCTGCAGTTGGCAAAGAAGATCTCCGATGGAGATGTGACCTGGAGACTGCGGGGCATCGATTATCTGCTGCTGCGCACGATCCCATCCGGGAAGCGCATCGAGGAAACCGTTTCCTTTGACTCGCTGGACAACAAGAGTGTACCGGAGACTTATACCGTGACGGTAGATGGAGAGGAGGTCATTCTTCAGCTTGAAAAAGCCGATTACACCGAGCATCGCAGCGAGGGCACGCAGGGCTACTGGAGCTGGGATCCGATTACCGTAACAGGTACGCTGTACGGCAGCCCGACAATGACG
>ULTN01049676.1_pt1 | contig 15514 bp, 7 predicted proteins | sample 1957681 | NCBI WGS metagenome assembly ULTN01 (sample SAMEA4835736, study PRJEB28245) | human gut metagenome | biome: gut microbiome; material: fecal sample | place: Denmark | collected 2008
CAGACAGTCACGGATGTACTTGATCCTCTTTCGTTCATCCTCGTAGGCATCCGCACCCTTCACTATGTCATCTATATAATCAGACATCCTCTGCTTTACAAATTCATCCTTCACATAAGGTATGGTGAGATCGACCATCTTGATCACATCATCGCCCACCGTGATACGTGACAGCTTTGGAAGCTTCTCAAGCTCAGTCTTCACATCCATACATCTCTGTACACACTGATTCTCGAAGTTCTCCTTGATGGCAACCATATCCTCGATACCCTTCTCAACGCGCTCCTTCTCCAGCTTGATGAACTCAATAATCTGAAGAAGATTTGCCAGAAGTTCCTTTGTCTGACTGTAGGTATCCGGAACCTGCACATCCTGTCTGATCGTATTGGCCATCTCGAATACACCCATCTCCACTAGTGTATCCGCCGTCTGTCCCTTGAATCTCATGATTTCATTCTTCGCGCGGTCAAGGGCTTTCATGCTCCTGTCGTACTTCATGAGACTTGTCTCAAATAACTGTCTGAGGGTATCCATGTCTTCATCCAGTACATTTCCACCGGACACATCTATGTCATTTGTATCGACTATTCTCTTTACATCCTTGTACAGATCCACCATGAAACCATACTGCTTATAGTAATCGCTGTACGCCTTCTCAGCTTCTTTGAATATGCGGTTCATATCCGCAAGCACCGCATCTCCATTGGCTATGGCTGTATCTGCATCGGCTGCAGATATCTCCTCACGTACATAGCTGCCATCGCCGTATGTGCGGTTGATGTTCTCTATCGCATACTCTATGCTTCCCTCAAGCTTGCTATACGCCTTCTGGTCAGCCTTCTGCTGCTGCATCAGCGACGCCTCTATCAACGTGAGCCTTGCCAGCTCATCGTCCATCTCCCTGAGATTGTCCTCAGACGTCGGATAGAGCTCTCCTGCCCCGGCAAATACCGCCATGTCAAAGCCTCTCTTCTCTATGGTCTTCTGTATTCTGTCCATTGACTTCTTCAGCGCATCCATGAGCTTCTTCTTGTCCTCAAGATCCGGCGCATGCTCCTTTGAAACCGCCAGCATAGCCATAAATTCCTGTTCAAGCCGTTCATCTGAAATGTCCAAAGTCTCCTTGTATTCCTCCGGTATTCCGTCCTGCCATGCCGCAGCAGCCACGCCTGCACCATCTGTATTTTCAGCAACTCCCGCATTCTCAGACTTCGGCAGATACGGTTCGAAATACTCCGTCCACTTGTACTGGATATCCTCTATATTCCTTGTAAGCCCCGCAAGCTTTGACTCAGTCTCTCCAACCGTCGTCGACCACTTCAGCACATCGCTCTGAAGTCCTGACAGCTTTGCCACAAGGTCAGACTTCCTCTGCTTATACTCGGCAAGTCTCTGCTCCTCCGGTCTTGCAAGATCCGACAGCTGCTCTATCATGACAAATGTCTGTCTTCTGTCAGATTCCTTCTGCTGACTCTGCTGCAGGTCTCCATATCTCTCGGTGTTATTCTTAAGCTCCGTCTCTGTAACCTTGATCGATGTCTTAAGCTCCTCAAGCTCATCCTTCTTATCGAGCAGTGCCTGGTTCAGCTCTCTCTCCCTGTCCTCGGCACCTGTATATCTCGCATCCACAAGCCTTGTGACAAATGCAAGATCCTCCTGATAAGTCGCAAGCTTCTCATTTATCAGACTGATCTCCTCCGTGAGACCTGCTATCTTATCAGCATTTGCCTTTCTGGCGTCCTCTATGGAGTCCTTAGACATGAAATATTTCCTGTCTCTTCCTATGATAAGCATGTTCTCGGCGGGAACTATCGCTGAGTCTGAAAGCTTATCCATATCGTACACCATTACACATTCGCTGCCGGTGTCTATCGAACCGAGATTTATATCGTCCTCCAGACTATCAAATCCCTTTGTCACAACACTGTACGGCAGGTATGGATTTGCCTGAAGCAGCTCCTCCTTTGTATCACCCGGGAGTGCCGACAGATAATCCGCACCATGCATGGCCATGAGCCCATGTCTGGTGGAGATGTAGTTTATCACAGTCTCAGCACCCTCCGACGGCGGAAATGGTCTGCCATCCTCATAGCATTTCGCAAGCTTTGTCAGTCTGTCGATCTCCTGCTGGCGCTTGATCGTCTCTGTTATGGTGCCCCTAATCCTGTCATTTATAACACCTGTTATATCCTGTGGATTCTCCACAGAGTATACTGCCATGATGCTGTCGAGCTGGCTTCCCGACTGCCTGTACGCCTCGGCGTCAAGCCTTGCATCCTCGCAGCTTCTCTCCAGCGCATCATACTCGGCCTGCACAGTCGTCAGTCTGTATCTGTCATCGTACAGCTTTGTCCTGCCATCTGCTATGGCTATCTCCAACACTGTCATCTCAGCAAGTATCCTGTCAGACTCCTCCTGAGCCTTGTTCATCATATCCTTCACATCACCCACTACGAGCAGGTTGACCGATGCAGCCAGCTCACTTATGCGGGCACTTATCTCATCAATCTTGGCTGTGGCATCAGCGATATTGTTCTCCGCCACCGCCTGGGCGATCTCGCCCTCCCTCATGACTTTTCTGCAGTACTCCGCCTCCTCAAGTGCGTGATCATAGCTGGTCTGGGCCTCTTCCCTTGCCGCCATGAGCTCTGCAAGCTTCTTCTCATCACGGATGCGTCTGTTGTACGCATACACCGCCATCTTCTCACTGGATGATCCGATGTTGTTTCTTATATTGTCGACTATCAGTCTGCTCTCTTCGTACTGTCGCTTGTTCTCCCTGTATACAAGGTAGTCATTTGCACTCTCCTTGTAGCCGATCTGGTTTTTCAGCTCCGCAAGCTTCTTCTCATTGTCCTCTATCTGCGTGGCAGTGTCATCCATCTTGCGGTTCATGTCCTCAAGGCGCAGATAATCCCTGGTGACCCTGAGATTTGCCAGACGCTTGTTCTGCTGTTCCATCTGCTCCCCGGCGTCAGCCTTTGCCTTCGCCAGCTCCTCCATATGGGTGTCGCCCTCCTGTGTACACGCCCTTCCTGTGGCATACACATCGGCCAGGCCCTTACATATCCTGTCGTTGTCCTCGTAGAGACCTATGCATGAGTTCACCTTGCCCTCGAGCACATTTATCAATTCTATCTGGTGGTCATAGTTGGCTATGTCACGCTTTCTCTGTGCCAGAACGTTCAGCTTGTCCTTGATGTCGAGAAGAGTCTCTGCCATGGTGTCTTCCTCACCGTTTCGTCCTGTCTTTGTGGCAAATGCCTTCTCTATGATCTCCTCTATAAGCAGATCCTCCACGACCTTCCTTGTGGTCCTGTAATTTGTCTCAAAATACGTTCTTACGTGCCCCTCTGTCTTGTTGATTCCACGTATGATTTCCCAGTGGCTCTCGTGGAGACCATAGCCACTTATAAATCTCTGGTACTCGCCCTTCTTGTCAAATACCCTGACCTCCAGACTCATATCCCTGTGTCCGAGATCCTTGAGATATGTCTTTAAACCGTTGAATGTGATCCTCTCATTACCCTCCGACAAAGGAAGGTTCACTATGTCATTCTTGTTATATTCCCTGTAGAAAATGCAGTAATTAAAATACTCTATGGATGCAGTGTCCTTCTGTACCTCCCCGGCATCCGCCGTATCCTTTGCCTTTCTGGCACAGAATCCGGTGGTCATGTATCTGTAGCCATCCTTTATATCAGCCTCGTCAAGCTTCCACTCGATCAGCGAATGGATGACTGTGTTGCCGCCGCCCGCACGGAAAAGCTTCTCCACAGGCTGCTTCTCATCCAGAGTACAGTTCGGTATCAGGTTCTGAAGGAGCAGAAGCATGAGAATACTCTTTCCTCCTCCATTTGCCAGATCATACAGCGTGTTCTTTCCATACATTCTCATGGTGAAGTCATCGTACTGCTGTGTACCAAAGTTATATTTTACATTGTTGACCCTTATCCTGTTGATACTAGGCATCCTCTTCTTCACCTCCAAGCAGCTGATACAGCCGTCCTCTGTATTCCTCAAAATAGTTCTCCGACAAAGCTTTCATCCTGTCTGTCGGATAGTACCTGTCCGCATTCTCCACAAATAACCGCTGGGCCGACATGAAGTTGAACACCAGCTTCACATAACCCGCCCGGGATGCCTTGGACGCCCTGGCGCTGTCGCCCTCCTGATTGCCCGTCACCGCCGGGAGCTCATCCCACAGAAGCGCTATCGCCTTGAAGCTGTCCTGCTCCACCTCATCAGTTGACAGAACATCAAGCTTCTTCGTTATGTCCGCAAGATATTTGCTTGTCTCATCTATAATGTTCTCTGACTTCACATACTCCCTGAACTGATAGCTGGATGAATCCTTGTAAAAATAGAGAAGTGTCATATACATAATGAAGTAACACAGATAGAGCTCCTTGTTCAGACGAAGTCCCAGAAGCTTCTTCATGTCGTCATTCGTATAGCCAAATACCCGGTTGCCCTCACCGGCTGTTATATACAGGCTGTCATTGTACTCGTACAGTGACAGGTTCATCTTCTTCATCATATTCATGACGATGTCGTACACCTCGGCATTGCCGTAGAATTCATCGTACAGCGGGCCGTTGTCGGGATGCTTCTTGCAGATCTCCTCACCTGATATTAACTTGGAATATATCTCTATCGCCTTGTCCAGATTCTTACTTTCCATCTTTTTCTCCTATTCTCCGTACAATCACTCTCAGCTGGTTTTGTTAAACTGAATTCCCGTAACGTACATGTCCTCGCCAATCTGTATCTCTTCATCTGGATGGAATTCCAGTGCAAATGTCATGCCTCTGAACGCATCCAGTGTGAGTTCCGGTGCATACATCTCACGGGAGAGACCGGATCTGCTGCCACCAGCCTGATCTCCAGATACAGATGCCGCCAGCGTTTTTTCGTCAACTTTCTTTATTCTCTCTATGTGATCTACCAGCATTCCCTCCAGCATAGTGTCCGGCTTTGCCAGTATCTCATCCACGCTGTACCTGTCCTTCTGAGCCAGGTGTGTGAGGAAGGAATAGTAATCTTTGTTGTCGTAGATTTCTTTTCCAAACTTAACTTCAAGTATTCCATTGAATTCCTTGAGACTCAGGTGTCCCCATTTGTTCAGCTGGTCAAGGAGTTCGTGGAACAGCTTTGTGAAGTTGGCACTTATCTGTTCATCGAGCAGTTCATCTTCGTAACGGAAGTTCGGATCAAGCTGCTCCTTCTTCACCTTTGTGGTCTTCGCATTGTCCTCGGACTTCAGCGTGAGCATGTGATCTATGGATGTCATGCTGAACGTTTTCACGATCCTCGGAGCGAAGAGAGGCGCAAGTATGGTGAGTATCTTATCCGGTCTGTCCTCTTTTATGATACTCTGAAGCTGTCCTGCAAAGTCAAATGCAGGTCTAAGCTTCTGAAGCTTCGCCTTGTGTATGATATTGTCCGATATGTTCTGCAGCTCCATTGTGCTGCTTATCAGACTTCCGTGCTTGATGATGGTCCTCTTGAGTTCAAGCTCAAGCTGGCTTATCTCCTCCATAGCTTTCAGGTTGCCCTTGCCCATATTATCATAGCTCGCCTTAGTGATCGCTTTGTCCACCAGAGCTTTGTTCTTGGCAAAGAGCTTCTGCTCGTCAGCGAACCATTTGCCGACGGTCTTCATATAATTCTCGTACTCCTCCGCGCCCTTGAACACGTCGATGGACAGAAGATTTACTATCTCATCCTTCTCGCGGATCAGCCTGTTCACCTCGCTATTGATCCTGCGCACGACCTCGATACCGCCACGGAAGTTCTCTCCAACGATCATCTTTTCCAGAAGAAGCTGCTGCACGTTGATCTTGCTCTCGTCCTTGATCTCCTTGGTGTCCAGATAGAATTCGATTCCATCCGCAGTAATGAAATACAGAACCTTGCCATCCACTATATGGCTGTCTATCAGCTTCACTCGTCCCGTCTTGCGCTGCTTCTTTCCCGGATCATAGAACGTGAATTCAAATGCTCTTCCGTCGTTCTTGATCTTGTCAAATATATACATTATCAGGTCAGCCCTGTCATCTCCCGCGATCTCCACATCGAAATCACGATCAAGGAGCTGCCCCATGAATTCCTCATATTCATCGTATAACACTTCACGCTCATTGAAGCTGTTCTCCTGAATAAAAAAACGCAGAATCGCCATGGTTATATAACCCATGTCCAGCTGTGCATAACGACCTTCCTTATACTGCGCAAATGTGGTCTCAGCCAGAACAAAAAACGGGTAATATTTCCTCAGATTCTGCATTCTCGCATTATGTTCTTCAATTATGTCATTTATCATCACGTATTTGAGTGCCATGTTTTCTCTATCTCTGTACTTTCCTGATTATAATAGATCTTATACCATATACTTTTCCTGATATATCTGCCCATATTCTGAGACACATAGCTTCTCTATCCGCATATGGACACACAAATTTAGTATACCATGACACTTTTGTTCACACAACGATATTTATCTTCCGTACTTCAGCTCATTTATCGATCTTCCACACACTGTCAACATGAATTCCGTGGCACTCTCACTGTTCTGTCCCACATCATTCAGCCCGACATATCCCGGCTGATAGCCCTCGCAGTCACCCTCTATCTGAAACTGGACTGTGACCGTCACCTGCTGCCCCTTATATGTGGCATTCCCTTCAAACTGCACTATCTGACTTCCGTCCGTCGCGACAAATGCCTGCCAGTGTTCATCGCTGCAATAGGCATCCAGACCATCCCCATAGGTTGTGTCTCCATCCGGGAATATCTTCTGTTCCTTTATATAATCTATCCTCTTATCCGGAAGATCGGCTGCATCTTTGCCGATCCCCGCCTCACCGATACCTGTCACGCACATGGACAATGTGAGTATGACTGCCAAAAGCTTGCAGAATTTGTTCTCCCTGAACTTCTCCCACCGCTTGATATTCAGTGCAAATGCAAGGATTCCTCCCACGATCGCACCACCCACATGCGCATAGATATCTATATTCTTCTCATTTGTATACAGAGCATATATGACCACAACAACTATGGATACCATCATATCTTTTCTGCTTGCTTTCCTGTTGCCCATGAATGTCAGGAACACAGCAGCACATATGATTCCGAACACCGCCCCTGATGCTCCTATAGAGAAATGCATTCTGTCAGGATCAGTCATATGATACACATTCATGGATATGATCCCGGCAACAATTCCTGATACAAAGTATATGATAGTCGTCCTCAGGGAGCCAAGTTTTCTCTCCACCGTGGAGCCAAACATATATAGTGCAAACATATTGCCAAAGAGATGATCAAAGCCAGAATGCAGGAACATCGCCGATATAAGTCGTCCATACTCGCCATTCAGCTTCACGTACTGATAGTTGAGTCCACCGGTTCTGGAGTAATTGTCCACACCGATACACATGATGCCAGCTATGACATTTGCCACTATCAATGCAATCGTAACTATAGGGATCGTCCTCTTTATCTGTGGCTGCGGGGAAGCTCCACCGCCCATCTGCTCAGGTCTGATCACATAAGCTGTGTCCTGGTCAATATCCTGCTCAAATCTCCCATAGTCATCATGTTCAAAGCCATAGCCGAAATTGTTTTCTTCCATATAATACTCTCCTGACAATGCCCTCCACGGCTGGCATCCACATACTGTTCATTGTTTTACACGATACACTGTTTTTCCACCTTGCAGTACCATTCTTCACACCTTTTTTCTTAGTCGAATACTCTCTTAAGTACCTCGTCCTCATACAGAACCTTCTTGGCAAGTTCTCTGTACTTCTCCTCATGAAGATATGTGTGTCTGTGAGGCTTTATCTGTGGTGCCATGTCTATCGCCTTTGCGAAATCTTCTCTCTTGAGATCAAGTGTAGCTACATAATCCCAGAAACCAGTCTTTTCAAATATTGCATTTACCCTGACATATCTGTGATCCTGGACAACCGCCATGATATATGTGGCAATTCCCACCTGGATTCCATGAAGCTGTGGCTGTTCAAGCATCTTGTCAAGTGCATGTGAGATCAGGTGTTCGCTTCCGGATGTCGGTGTGCTTCCGCCTGCTATCTCATTTGCAACGCCACTCATGGCAAGGGAATCAAGAAGCTCCTTCAGGAACAGGTCATCCTTGATCGTCTCAAATGGCGTTCTGACAAAGCTGTTCACCGCCTTCTTCGCGATCATAACCGCGAAATCATTCATCTCTGAATATCCAAGGTCTGACTCGAAAAGCCAGTCGTAGAGGGATGTGATCTTGGATACCATGTCGCCGATTCCTGAGTAAAGGAATCTCTCCGGTGCAGACTTGATGATCTCCGTATCCGCTATGATTCCGTATGCCATCCTTGCAGGCACCGAGGTACGGCGTCCATTTACCATAAGTGATGCGCTGGCGCTTGAGAATCCGTCCGATGACGCCGATGTCGGAATACTTATAAAAGGAAGCTTTCTGAGATATGCCGCATACTTTGCCACATCAATAACCTTTCCTCCGCCGATACCCACGATCACCTGGGCCTTCGCATCTATATCAAATGCCAGCTTGATTATATCCTCTATATTGGTGGAATCCAGCTCTCTGTACTCCACAACTGTCACATTTTCCTTCTTCAGAGAATCCATGACCTGCTGTCCAAACATGTCTATGAGTCCATTCCCAAAATAAATAACAGCATTCTTCATCCCGGAAGCACTTATATATTTGCCCAGATCATTCAGGGTTCCCTTTCCGATCTTAAGAATGGTTGGTATTGCTATATGACTTCCTGCCATCTGTTTATCCTCCTAAATACATTTCTACCATTATACATTATATAATCAGCAAAAATAAACAGGACAATACACATTTTGTCTCATACCTTTACTTACCTTTCTAATTTCTAGCCATGTCTGCCTTATGCTGTTTTTATATCCTTTAAATTTCTTACAGCATCTTCATATTTTTACCCGAAAAACACATTTTCTACACAACTTCTCCAAAATTAGAACACATTTTCTCGGTATATTATTAAATGTAAACAGCGAGAGCGTAAGCGAGTTGTTTACATCCCCTTTTTCATAAACGACTGCAACACCCTCCCCTCACATAATGTAGTTGCAGTCACTCCCTTTTAATACAAAAAGAAGAGGCTGCCAGAGATGGCAGCCTTTTCTTTTTGTATTCAGATAATTTATAATTACTCACTTCTGAGCGCTATAACAGGATCCTTCTTAGCTGCAATTCTCGATGGGATAAGTCCTCCGATCAATGTCAGTATAACGCTGATGATTACCAGCATCACTCCACCCTTCCAAGGAAGCGCCGATACACCGGCAACGTTGATATAACTCTCTATCACCTTACTGATCGGTATATTGATCAGCATCGTCACGCCGATTCCTATGAGTCCTGAGAAGAGACCTATGATAAATGTCTCCGCATTGAACACTCTTGAGATATCCTTCTTTGAAGCTCCTATGCTTCGCAGAATACCAATCTCCTTTGTTCTCTCAAGAACTGAGATATATGTAATTATTCCGATCATGATGGATGAAACTATCAATGAAATTGCCACAAATGCAATGAGTACATAGGTTATCGCGTTGATGATCTTGGTCACCGATGACAGCATGATTCCGATGTAATCAGTGTATGTGATCTCCTTGTCAGGATAATCCTCGTTGTACTTGTCTATAAGCTTTGTTATCTCGTCCTTATCCGCAAATTCTGCACAGTAGAGGTTGATGGAAGCCGGCTTTGCAAGCTCTGCATATCCAAGCTTTGACATGTTATCCTCATAAGTAGATGTTGACTCCTGGAAGAAACCGTAACCCTTGAGCATATCGAAGAGCTGATCCTTGGTCATGGACGCCATCTGTGCCTGCATGTCCTCAGTAACCTGACCTGAAGCCATAAGCTGCTGCATAACAGAATCCATATCCACATCATCCGCTGTCAGTTCCTTGCCATCTGAAAATGGCATTCCTGTAAATATGTCAGTATCAGGATTATCCATCTGAGCCTTAAGCACATCTGTCTTCTCGTTCTCTGAAACTATGTAATTGGCAAGCTCCGATGTGTAACCTATATATCCCGGCTGCATGGTAGTTGCATACGCTTTATCCGAAGCCCTGATTACTGCCGACACCTTTACTTCAAGGCCCCCGGCCACGGCAGACTTCAGAAAATCAGCATCAGAACTCATATCTGTGTATGTTCCATCATCATTCTTCTTGTACAGATCGCCCGGAAGCACAACCTTAAACTTGAGATTAAGAAGGTCATCGTATGTAAACACCATCTGCTCAAGCTCCGGTACCTCTCCGCCAGCAAGTATGGTTGAAACCATATCGCTCAGTTCCTTTGAATCCCTAAGTCCAAGAGTATACAGTGTAAAATCACTTATCTCATTGTTCTTGTCGACGACAAGTACAACCTCGTTCTTATTCTCAGGCCAGTGTCCTGCCAGCACATCGTACTGCTGCTTGAGCAGAGTGTCGTTGTCAAGCATCTGTGTCCACATGTCCATTGACGATGAACCGTAGCTGAATGCCGACATGAAATCTGCCGTTGACTCCTGTGCCTCCGCCATACCTCCAAATCCCATATCTGTCATTGTGGTGCTTGGATTTACCTGGGCAACACCGCCATTTGCACTGTTCTCGTTAAACACATATAATGGTGTATCATATGTGTATGTTATATCACTTGTATACTTGGTGAAACCGTTTGCATCGTCTTCTATATAATTCTTAAATGACTCAAGGTCGTTTTCCTTCACATCTGACACCATGGACACGAGCATGTCTCCCATGATATCTCCCGAATATACCTTGTCCTCGCCAGCGTGATTGTGATCTGAATCCTCCTCGTTGTTACCTACCATCTTGGAGAGCAGTTCACTGTAATCCATTGCCTTCTTCGTTATCTGCACCGGATACGTGGCAAGTGTCTCCTCCTGTACATCGTTTATGTACTTCTGGAATCCAGACGATAGCGACAATATAAGTGCTATTCCTATGATTCCTATACTTCCGGCAAATGCTGTTAAGAATGTCCTTCCCTTCTTGGTCATGAGGTTGTTCAGACTCAGCGAGAACGCTGTGAACATACTCATGGATGTCTTCCTCGGAGCATAACTTCCGTCATCCTCCTTCGCCTCGTCCTCATCTGAAAACGGATTGGAATCGTCTATTATATTTCCATCGAGGAGCTTTACGATCCTTGTTGAGTACTGCTGTGCCAGCTCCGGATTATGAGTAACCATAATAACCAGCTTGTCCTTGGCTATTTCTTTGAGCAGCTCCATGATCTGAACACTTGTCTCTGTGTCAAGTGCACCCGTTGGCTCATCAGCCAACAGAATATCCGGATCGTTTATGAGTGCTCTGGCGATGGCAACTCTCTGCATCTGTCCACCGGACATCTGGTTTGGTTTCTTGTGAATCTGATTTCCCAGACCAACCCTCTCCAAAACCTCCTTCGCTCTCTTTCTTCTCTCTGCCTTTGATACTCCAGACAAAGTAAGCGCAAGCTCTACATTTGACAATACCGACTGGTGCGGTATCAGATTGTAGCTCTGGAATACGAATCCGACTGAATTGTTTCTATATGAATCCCAGTCTCTTGACTTGAAATCCTTTGTCGACTTGCCATTGATAACCAGATCTCCACTGGTATACTGATCCAGTCCGCCCACTATGTTCAGAAGTGTTGTCTTTCCACAACCCGACTGGCCAAGTATGGACACGAACTCATTTCTTCTGAAGTTCACAGATACACCCTTGAGCGCCTGAACAACTTCATCACCAGTATGGTAATCCTTCACGATGTTCTTAAGCTGAAGCATTATGTCCTCCCTTTTTAAGATTATATTGTGCAAAAGCATAGTAAGGTGCTTTGCGCCACGTCTGTGTGCATACACATAACGTATTATGTTCTATATGCATTACACTTTGATAGATTTGTCATTATTACTGGCAAATCATAGCATTTAATTTTTTTCAATGCAATTAAGGCGGGCTATTCTTTATAAATGTTTTATTTTTTTCATTTCTATCGATAAGTTCAAACTAACTATATGTTGAACTTTTGGCTAAAAATTCTTTTATTTTCTTATTATATGGGGTATAATCAGCGTAAGTGGGTACGTTGTATCCAAATATAATTTTACGGAGGATTTTACAAATGTTAGTTTCAGCAACAGAAATGTTAAAGAAAGCTAAGGCTGGTCACTACGCAGTAGGACAGTTCAACATCAACAACCTTGAGTGGACAAAGGCTGTTCTCCTCACAGCTCAGGAGCTTCAGTCACCTGTTATCCTTGGTGTTTCAGAGGGCGCTGGAAAGTATATGACAGGATTTGAGACAGTTGCAGCAATGGTTAAGGCTATGGATGAGTCACTTGGAATCACAGTTCCTGTAGCTCTTCACCTTGATCACGGAACATACGAAGGATGCTACAAGTGTGTTAAGGCTGGATTTACTTCAATCATGTTCGATGGTTCACACTATCCATTCGAGGAGAACCTTGCTAAGTCAACAGAGCTCGTTAACGTAGCTCATCAGCTTGGCCTCTCAATCGAGTGTGAGGTTGGTTCTATCGGTGGTGAGGAAGACGGAGTTATTGGTATGGGCGAGTGCGCTGATCCAGCGGAGTGCAAGACTATCGCTGATCTCGGCGTTGATATGCTTGCTGCTGGTATCGGTAACATCCATGGTAAGTACCCAGCTAACTGGAAGGGACTTAGCTTTGAGACACTTGATGCTATCCAGCAGAAGACAGGCGTTATGCCATTAGTTCTTCACGGTGGTACAGGTATCCCAGCTGACATGATCAAGAAGGCTATTTCACTTGGCGTTTCAAAGATCAACGTTAACACAGAGTGCCAGTTATCATTCGCAGATGCTACAAGAAAGTACATCGAGGCTGGTAAGGATCTTGAGGGCAAGGGATTTGATCCTAGAAAGCTTCTCGCTCCTGGTTTCGAGGCTATCAAGGCTACTGTTAAGGAGAAGATGGAACTCTTCGGATCAGTTGGTAAGGCTAACGACTAATTAACAGATCTTTAACAGAACAATTAACAAATGTAACGATAAACTGTTCGACAGCTTTCGGACAAGTATCGCTCACGTAAACTTAAAGGAACCCCATCACAGCTTGTACAAGCCATGATGGGGTTCTTATTCTTACTTATTTTTCTTTTATATTATTTTTTATCTTCACTAATATAAATTTCTAAATTCTAATCTTGCTTCTCTGCCTTATCCTTTTTTCTGCTGATTGTCCACCATATAGGAACTGATATCAGCATGAAAAGTGCCGCTGCCACGCTGATCCATGCACCGACTCCGAGTCTTGCATTTGCCGCTGCATCTAGCTTTCCAAGATCTATCAATGACAGAACAAATTCAAATATCAATATTCCGCCAACAACTATAGATATAACAAGGTCTGCTATATAACAGCCTGCCTTGTTGATAAATGCACAGATCACGTCTGCTATGATAACTACCGCCACAACAAGCATTGACAGTACATTTATCCCAAACACTCCAACTATGCTTCTGGCATCTGTCCCCATATAAGCATAAGGAATAAATACTGATACAACAGCCATGATAATGCCGATCAGGTTTAACATATTAGGTACATGTGTGGATCCCTTCTTCACATCATCAGGTATGTTCTGCCTGTTCTCATATCCCATATAACCCATAGGGTTGTTGTATGGCGTTGGCTGTACCGGCTGGCCGTACTGCGACTGTGGCTGGTATGGCTGCTGGGTTGGCTGGCCATACTGCGACTGTGGCTGGTATGGCTGCTGGGTTGGCTGGCCATACTGCGGCATCTGCTGGTATGGTGTCTGCATTGGCTGTGCTACCTGGCTATACTGTGACTGTGGCTGATATGGCTGCTGGGCTGGCTGACCGTACTGCGGCATCTGCTGCACCGACTGGCCATACTGTGGCATATGCTGATACAGTGACTGAGCTGGCTGTGCTACCTGACTATATGGTGCTTGAACTGACTGCACACCCTGACCATTCTGTGCCTGACTATTCTCAGCCATCATAGCCTTTTCCTGCTCCAGATTCTGCTCAGAAGTCGACCCGCCATCAACTCTGTCAATATCTTCTACTCTATTCTGTTCATCCATGTTCGTCATCTACCTCCGATGTAATTATTCTACACATCCCTTACATATCGAGATACCTCTTCAGATACTGTCCTGTATAGGACTGAGGTATCTTCGCAACTTCCTCAGGAGTTCCTCTGGCAATGACCGTTCCACCGCCAGCACCTCCTTCAGGTCCCATGTCAATAATATAATCTGCGGTCTTGATAACGTCAAGATTATGTTCGATAACCACAACTGTGTTGCCGCCCTCGCTGAGCCTTCTGAGTATATCCACAAGTCTGTGCACATCAGCAAAATGAAGTCCCGTGGTTGGCTCATCAAGCACATATATCGTCTTTCCTGTTCCTCGTCTCGAAAGCTCTGTTGCAAGCTTGATTCTCTGCGCCTCTCCGCCCGACAGAGTAGTGGATGACTGACCCAGCTTGATATATCCGAGTCCCACATCGCGGAGAGTCTCTATCTTCCTCAGTATCCTTGGAACATTTGCAAAGAACTCGCACGCCTCATCAACTGTCATATCGAGAACTTCATTGATACTCTTGCCCTTGTACTTGACCTCCAAAGTCTCTCTGTTGTATCTCTTTCCTCCACACACCTCACATGGCACATATATATCTGGCAGGAAATGCATCTCTATCTTGATTATTCCGTCTCCACGACATGCCTCGCATCGTCCTCCGGATACATTGAAGCTGAATCTTCCCTTGCCGTAACCTCTTGCCTTGGCATCCTTGGTTCCAGCAAACAAATCCCTTATCAGATCAAATGTACCTGTATAAGTAGCCGGATTGGATCTCGGCGTTCTACCTATAGGTGACTGGTCTATATTGATAATCTTATCCAAAGCATCATAGCCAATGATATGGTCGTGCTTTCCTGCTTTAATCCTGCTCTTGTTGAGTCTTCTCGCCAGCTTCTTGTACAAGATCTCATTTACCAGAGAACTCTTTCCTGAACCAGACACACCCGTCACACATGTCATGATTCCAAGTGGTATGTCCACATCTATATGCTTGAGATTGTTCTCATAAGCATTCTTGACAGTGAGCCATCCGGTTGGCTTTCTCCTCACATCCGGAACCTCTATCTTCTTCCTGCCACTTAAGTAGTCACCGGTGATAGAATTCTCACATTTCATAATGTCTTCAGCCGTACCCTCAGCTACCACATATCCACCATTTGCACCGGCTCCCGGTCCTATATCTATGATGTGATCCGCCGCCCTCATGGTATCCTCGTCGTGCTCTACAACTATCAGTGTATTTCCAAGGTCTCTCAGATTCTTGAGCGCTGCGATCAACTTGTCATTGTCTCTCTGATGAAGTCCGATACTTGGCTCATCCAGAATATATGCAACTCC
>ULTN01005497.1_pt1 | contig 15263 bp, 15 predicted proteins | sample 1957681 | NCBI WGS metagenome assembly ULTN01 (sample SAMEA4835736, study PRJEB28245) | human gut metagenome | biome: gut microbiome; material: fecal sample | place: Denmark | collected 2008
ACAACCAAAACACGTTGGGAGTTCGCCAGCTTGTCGACGGTAAGTTCGTGGCCCGGGAGTTTCTCTGGTTTGCAATTTTCCTTTTTGCCGCTGGAACGCTGTGAGCGCTCTTTCTCGTTTGGCGAACGGGGTTGCCGTTTCTGGCGGTGACTTTTGCGGGCATTGCGGCGGCGCTGGTGTATCCGCCCTTGAAGTATCGCGTCGGCGGTGACGCGGTCATCTTTATCGCCTATACGCTCACGCCGCTTTTTGCTACGGCGTGGATTGTGACGGGGACGTGGTCGCTTGATGCCATCTGGGCGGTGCTACCCACCGGAATTCTCACGGTCGGCATTTTGCACGCCAATAATCTGCGAGATGCTCAGACGGATACGGAGGCAGGCATTCGTACGCTTGCCTCAGTCTTGGGGCCAAATAGGTCGGTGCGGCTGTATCAGTTTGAGATGCTCGTGCCGTTTGTAATTTTGTTGGCAACTGTTTGGCTCGGGATTTTGCCGTTGACAGTGCTGTTGACTCTGCCTGTTGCCGTGGGTGTGATGGCCTTGTGCAAGCAGGTCGGACGATTTGATGGCGTCAATACGGAGAGCATAGCGACGTTGGATGCCTCGACGGCTAAGACGCAGCTGATGTTCTCAATGCTGATGGTGGCAGGGCTTATAGCCGGGCATTGGCTGACTTGACAAAAGCTGTCTAGCGACAGAACGCTCGATTCTCGGTATTGGAGTTGGGCATTTTGTTTTTGGAAGGGTCAGAGTAAGTATTAGCTCAAGACGTTTTGCACTTGGCTAGCACTGAAGTTATCAAGCATGGAAAGTATCTTCTGATGCGGTAATCTTCGTTGTCATTTTCAGGTCAGGAGATGGCAATAGTGTCATTCATGCAAGAGAATGATCTGCTCAGCATATAAAGAAATTCGATAGGCTGTCTTGAGACGCTTCCCTATGGACACAATTTTGTATTGTTGTGATTTGTAGGTGCCCAGATGTTCTTTCAAGGCTCGGTTAACGAGAGACCTTTTTTCTTGGAAATAAGGCAGGAAGTCTTCTTCCCGTTTCAGAGCAGCACAAGCATTGTCGTAGTCGGCACTTGAATCACCGACGACTTCTTTGTAAACGTTTAGCAACTCTTGTGCCGTTGCGTTGTAGCCTGGACGAATTGCCTCTTTGCCAAGCAGAACCCGCTTCGCCAGCCACAGGTAGACAGCGAAATGCACCGGCGGAAGCCGAAATGACTGTCCTGCGCAGGTTACTTCACGTGTTCTGATGTTGAGCGTGAGAGAGACGGCCGGTGCCAATTCTGTTTGTGCCTGTGCAACGGCGTCAGAATACTGACAGTTTCCCGAGAGCAGATCTTTCGACAGACCAGCTCGAAGTTTGATGAAGGGAATTTCTGCAAGCGAGACTTTGGCTTGGGAAGCGTCTAGCGGACTGCCGTCCGAATGGTAAATCTCCCTCGGAGTTTGAGTCGGATAGAAAAAGTCTCTGTTGTTTTCATAAGGTTCAGACACAAGAACGTGAGACATGCGATCTTGCTCACGGCCATAGATGGAAAGGGCGTAGCCGAGAAAAAAGCCCATTGTCTTTCGCCCACCTGCAATCGAAACATGCAGCACAGAGTTGTCGTCAGAACACAGTTCTCCGATGACAGAGGCGATTTTGTCCGCCGCGCGGACATTGTCTTGAGGTGTTCTGATGTCCGTCAACGGAGTGCCATCGGCACCGGTAATCACCTGAATGTCGTTGGCTGTGAATCGAATTTTCCCTTCCAGGCCGTACTCTTTACAGAATGCATCGAACTTCCCGTCCACAGGGTCCAGCAGGTCGCGGACAGCTCGATTTTTACCGTGTAAGGTTGTTAAAAGAACGATTTCAGTCGGAACGAACTTGTGTTCCGTGACGAGGCTAAAGAGTGTCTCCGTCACGACCTGCGGCGACAGTCCCGTGACGGAGACAAGAATACGTCTTGAATACTTATCCCAGGAAGTCATGATGTAGCTGTATTCTCGTTCAGAATATCGAGAAGCTTGGTTCTGAGTCGACAGATACTGTTGCCGTCAATTACGGCAATGTTTTCGTTTGCAGCCCGCGCCCTGGCACTCGGATTGAGGCGTTGATAACTGATCAAAATCGAGCGAACTTTCTTGCCAAGACTTTGTGAAATGGCCGAAAGTTTATTGAGTATCGGTGTTGTGACCTTGGTGTCTTCCATCAAGCACGTCTTGCATTCCACAAGATAAATCGTGTGATTGTGCATGAAGCAGGTATCGATTTCATAATCGGCGCCCTTGCCGATGAGTTGCCCCTGAGGGGCGATTCTCAAATTTTTCTCTGGGTCGTGAACGCCGTGGCTGCGTAAGCCTGACACTACGTTGAACGCATGGTCTTCAAACCATCCTCCGTTGACAGTAAACCGCGCTTGTTCGCTGGGGAAGGTGATTTTATTGCCATCAACTCTAAGAAGCTTTTCCTGCTCAAAGCAGGAGAGCAGCATTTTAAGTTCCGAGTTGGGCGGCGTATCCATCTCTGTTGAGATAGCCCTTTTGCCTTTGGAGTTGATCAAAGAAGCCTGGGCAATGGCGTTGAGAGCGGCAATGCCATGCTCATATTTCTGTTGGCGCGAGATAAGCTCTTGGAATAAGTCATTGGACAGAGTCGGACGTTCTTCTTTCTGTTTTTCTACGGTAACGTCGTATACGGCCAGATAGTCGAGCAGGCGAATCGGTTTTGAAACGGCTTTGTTGATCTGTGTTTCATTTGAGCCAACGATCGGAAGGAAGATCAATTCATTTGTCGCCTCGCTGAGATAGAAAATTCTGTTGCCGTTGGCAGAAAAAATACTGACTGCAGCGAGCACCATGACTTTGGTCCCGCCAGTAGCGTTGAGAACGATTTCACCGTTCGAGTCGTCGGTCTTGATTATGGTCTCCGCCTTTGCCAATTCATCGAGAACGGTATTAGCGATGTCATTGAAGTCGTAGGCGTCGACAAGATTGACCGGGACGACCTCAATGGCAGGCAACCTTTGTCGAAGTGTTTTCTTCAATAACTCAGACTGATGGCTCATTTGAGGGGTGGCAAACAGGACAACTCTCTTAGCGCCGAGCTGAAAGATAGGCAGGAGGTTAGGCATCTGTTCGCCTGAAACCAGGCAGAACTGGGTGTGAATATTCAAATCTTCAGCCGGAGTACTTGACATTCTCTATTCCTCATGGACGTGCAGTGACAAAAAACTCCTGCAACGAACAATTCAGTGACTGCATCGTTTCACACGACAGCTCGCGTCCGCGCTGATCAGCAGAAAGCTCTATAGACAGTGCAAAAAACCGAGCGTTGCGCGCACAAACCTCAGCTGCAAGATGCACCGGCAGTGTGCCGATAACGGTATCGCCGGATGCGACTTCATCGACGGCAAGGTGTGTACGCCAATGAGTTATACCAAGATTTTGGTTCTTAGCCCAGGCAATGGCTCCGGGGTGTCTGGATACAAACCAAACGGACACGGGCAATTTTCTCCAAACGACTAATTGAAAAAAGCGATTTAACAGGGGGAAGCGGCTATTGTCTGCATTTCAACCGGAGCAAAAAAGAACCCTTCAGGAAACAGCTTTGCGCCAATGCGCAATTTTCTCCCTTGCGAAGGGAGGCGGTAGCAGCACAAAGAATCTTCTTTTGGATTCAATAATCGCAAGGCCCCGGTTATGCAGGCCATCTTTTGCAATTCCGAACCGTAAAACAGAAAGATTCTTCGCTGGATAGGAGTTGCATGATGTTGCAGATAGCGATGCATCCTGACAAGTCTCTTTTTGTCGGCGATGTCATAAGCAATGACGTACTGATTCATGCCGAACCTACCTGACGAGGAAAGAGAGTATCAAACAGCGATTCCATTTCAGCCAGCGTTTTGCGTATTGACGGGCGGCACTTGCCCATGAAGATCTCCCATGCTGGATAGAGCCGGGATCGTCCGGCTTTGCCCAACAAACAAGAGTTTTGACTGGTTGAAAAGTCTTCGGCACGGAGTATCCGGTTGCGGAATGCGTCGATTGCGAAACGATCAACCATCGGTCGAATGGGTTCCATGACATCGCAGGCAAAAGAAGTTCGACCAAACGCCATCTTGTGCAAGACGCCCCAATAAGGGTCGTAGCCAGCAGCGTGAATCACAAGCTGTGCCTCTGCGTACAAAAGGGTGTAGCACAACGACAAAACAGCATTGAAAGGATCTTTCGGCGGGCGGAGATTCCTCCCCTGAAATCCAAGAGAGTTTGGAAGAATGCAGGCAATACCGCGGAAGTACGCACCTGCCGCAGCTCCCTCAGCGCCGAGCAAAGCCGAACAAGAAGACTGTTGCGGAAGCCTGGCAAGGATATTTGCCATTTCCTCAATGGGTTCTTTTAGATCCAAGGGCCGAGGATAATCGTTGGAGAGCTCTGCAGATAAAAGGTCTTTTTGACCGGTTATTTTTAGCTCGACCAATTTACGAGAACAAACCAATGTGGCCGGTTCGTTGTTGACCACCATGGCTTGTCGCAGACGTTTGGCTGCATCATTGTGAGCGCGCGGAAAGAAAAGGACGGGCTCATGCTTGTAGCCGGTCAGAATGATGACGCCGATATTTTGTTCTCCCAGTTTTCCAAGCAAACTGCTGTCAAGAGTTAAACCTCCGTTGATGATTAATCGGGTGACGGGAGCGATGGGGACCGTAGCAAGACGGACGCCCTCAGCAGTAAACACGATTGCCCCGGCATCGAGTTTGGCTTCAGTGGCGCGACGGTCTACGTACAAAGTTGACATGCACTTCTCTCCTAAATGACGACAAACGGGTCAAAGGCGATGCGCGTGTGTTGCCCTTCAAGCTGCGGTTTCAGGCGCGGATCAAGTTGAAAGATCATGACGCTGTCCGTTTGCGCATCTATCAGCTCTATGACAGCGCTCTGGAGTGCTTTGAGCTCTTGCTTCGTCATCCAGCACTCATAAAACGATTTCTGACCGGCTATAGCGTATGACTTAATCAATTTCAGGATCTTGCGCAGTGCAGCAGGTTCTGAGATGTCGTAGGAGATCAAGTAAAGATTTCGGGACACAAAGCACTTCCTGAAGGTGGACAAAGGAATTATTGGCTTCTTTCAGTGCTAAGTGAGAGATCACAAACTTGTGATCGAGTTGCGGTATTGAATAAGGGCAAGTTGAGGAAAGAGAGCTGGAGCTTGAGCTGTGAAAAATATAAAGACAAAAGAAACTTATTTGTTTGTTTGATTGTGTTACTGTTAATTCGTGACGTGAATGTCTGTTTGATTTATATGGTTTTAAGGGTTTCTAGAAATGCCGGTCGTGTATGAGCATATTGTAAATAGCCTTTGATGCATATGTTAGTGTGACTGGATTTATATAATTGACTCTAAATGTCAACTTGTTTAAATCTCTTTTAGCGCAAGGTGTCTAATACTGATCAGGATGTTCTTCTAATCAATTATATTCATCTTAATCCCTTTAAGAACAGGGTTACGTTTGAACATGTTCCACGGACCCATCGCGTTCCGTTTTTGGTCTAAATCCCTTCGAGAACAGGGTTACGTTTGAACGTGAAGCTCTTGCTGAAAAGCGAGCAGAACGCGTCTAAATCCCTTCGAGAACAGGGTTACGTTTGAACGCGAAGTCATGCGGGACATGTACACAGCTCCGTCTAAATCCCTTCGAGAACAGGGTTACGTTTGAACGGAAAACTGCGGAATCGTTGCTCTTGAAGAGTCTAAATCCCTTCGAGAACAGGGTTACGTTTGAACTCTATGGCATTGAAAAATCACTTAAAATCAATAGGTTGCGTAATGCGTTTCCAAGTTTTTGCTTCGGTGAAGGAGCAGAGTTTGCCGGCATCGAAATTTACTCCATCAGATATTTTCCAAGGCCGAACGTTGCACCCTTTCCGACATGGGTCCAGGTTCCCAATTGAAGGAAAGGAAGGAAGTCGGGATGGATGTTGTTTAGACCGCACCTGCCAACCAAGCCGTTGTAATTCAACAGTTTTTTTTGTCGACTGGAATAACGAGTGAATTCAGCCCAGCGCAGATTGGATTGGAACGCCGATTTTAAAGACTTGTCTCTTAAGTCAGAATAGTCAACGTCCAATTTTTTTCCGAAATGAAACTCGGCGATCAAACCCATGCGGCGCACCAAGGCCATCAGAAAAGTGGGGGCCGAAATTTCGTCAAAACTCAATATTCGTCCGTTGTTCTGAAGTCGAAGCGGAGTCACGAAATTGAGTTTGACAGCAGCTGTTTGCTCGGGAGGAGCCAAACGCATACTTGCATTGTGTGCGGCGATCGTGGGCTCCTCACTTGAATAAACAAGCGTTTCGCCAGTCGTTGACTCAAGCCAGACCTGATCCAATTCGGCTGTCCCATGGGCAACATCTCGTTGAAAAGCTTTCTTTAACGCATAGACAATCAGAGACAAGCGTGCGAGTTCGTCTCCCATCAGTACCATGTGAAAAACCAGCTTCTCGCCGACCGCATATTGTCTTTCTCCCCAAGCAGGGGGTTCGAAGACATATCCATTAGGAATCTGACTGAATTTCTGAAGACTGTGTTCTTTCGGAGCCGGTGCTTCGAAGATGTTGGTATAAGCGCAGTCCTGATACAAGGGACAGGCTTTGCAGTCCTTTTCCTGCGTCATGCAGGCAATTCTGCGCAGAGCTCTGCCAAAGGTGCCGCGCAGGGTAGATCCGGCATAATCCGGCAGATTGATCGGACTCGTGACGAGAAATTCAAACCGGTAGCGCGCAATTGGCCAATCGACATTGAACCAGTCTTGCATGTCACGCCTCTCTCAGTTTTGCCAAGGTCGCTTTGATTTCTTTGGTCCGCTTGCCTTGGAGCATGTCTTTCTTTTTGACGAGAGGCCCGATTTGCTCGGCACAGTACTTTTGTTCGTCTGGGTGCCACTTCTCGGCCTCAGTCAGCAGTGCGCAAACTTTGCCGTAAAGCTCGCTCCCTGGTTTGATTGCTGTTTGCGCATTCATGTCCTGAACCAGACGCTCGACTTTTTGCAGATTGGGCGAAAGCGCAGCCATTTTTGCTTCGGCTTCCTCAGCGGCTCGTTGGGCTTCCTGTTCGGCTTGTTGTTGCTCGGCAAGCGCTTTGGCTTCGGCCTGAACCAGTTCTTGATACGCGGCCTTATGAGCGCGTGTTTTCAACATCAGCTCATCGGCGGTTTTGGCTTCGTTGTAAAAGCGAGAACACCAATTTTTGAGCGGCGTGTTGTCGGCATCAGGATTAACCTCAAGCAAAGCCCACCCGAACGGCATGATGTCCTGTCCGACGCTTGCCGTCCATGCAGTTGACGCGTGCTGCATCTTTTTCTTGGTCTGTCGGTTCAATATCTGGGCAGAGCCGTTGCGTAGCGTCAGATTTTCCGCACCAACATTGCCGCCGATACGAATTAATGCAATACGACCGGACAACATCTCAGACTTGAGGTTCATCAGAAGTTGTCGGCATTCTTTTATCCACGGCTGCTTTTGAATGCGGCAGGACTGATACAAAACCTGACGGGAGGCTTCCTCAAACCTTGCAAGGTAAAACCTGTTGAGATCCGAGAAGATTGCTTCGATTGATTGGTAGCATTTCGACGGATTGATGCACTCTGAGATTGCATCCTGAATCTGAATCTCACCCTGGAAAAGCCTGTATTGGGCAGGGAGAACAAACACACACTTTTTGCTCATCAATCTTTTAAAACTACCGTCGTTCTCGGGGGCTTTCCGATAGCGAGAACAATTTTCAACGCGCATTCTGGCAGCGCCTTGAGAGAGAAAATCTCCGATGCGCAAAAAACGGAAGGGCGAATTAGAAAAATTGCCGCCCAATAAGTCCGGCTCGAATCCCGGTTTCTGTATGGTTGTTCCGCTGAGGCGGTCAAGCAGTGACGTGCGGATGACCCCTTTGATTCCGGAGCCGGGAATATACGGCGCAACTGAACCGTCGGCCAGTTGTCGGTACACTGTTTTGAAGATGAAGTTTTGATTGCGGTCGATGCGAGACTGCACCATGCTCAGGTACGTTGATTCAACTGCTTTGCTGACTTCGACAGCATGTTCGGCAAAAGCGCTGAACAGTTGTTTGTTAGCGTAAAAGAAAGCCGGAACGGCAGCGATGCTGTCGGACTTGGTCGCATCAAGCAACTTGTGACGCAATGATTCCGTAAGCGGCACAGACTCCAGCCTGAAATTGTAGAGAACGCCATCGTCGACGACGTAGTCTGTCGGCGTGTATGCTTCACCGCATCCAATAAAAAGAGGACTTAGAGGTGTGATGCTGCAGCGAAAAGTCTGAAGCTTGAAATCATTTCGCATGAGATGTTTCCTTGAACCAATGCGCGATGGGAAGCACGACGCCGTAGCCTTGATGAACGGTGTCAGCGTAGACGGAATGATCGGAGATTCCTTTCCCGATCCAGCTCAGACTAACGGCTTCTCCGCAGTCAAAAACAGCTCCGGGAGCAGCCATCAGAATTGGTCTTTTGAAGGGGCTCGGTCCGTAGACGCGTTCGGCACCGTGGCGGCCGAAATATGTCTGACTTCGGAAGAAAGAACTTTCTGCCCGAAGGCCGGTTCCTTGCGGTGTGCAGGCCGAAAGTGCAACATAACGTCGGCAGGGGGTATCGACGGTCCGTTCTTCCTCCACTGACAACACATCGAATTTACCCAGTCCGGCACTCGCATCCGCACCGAAGCCGATCTGACCGAGAACCCGCATGATTGTCAGGAGTTCTTCTTGTGACAAACGCTTTTCGTCAAGCACGATATGAATATCGAGAACCGAATTTGGCTCGTAGAACGAAGCTTCTTTCTGGAATGGCGCAAACTGATCTGTGCCCGTTGTCATGGTGTCGCGCCGGATGGTGTTGTGGGCAACGGCGGCTCGCGTGACGTCTGTCTCGGAATGCGGCTGAGCAAATTCATGCCAACGGTCCGGCGAATAGTCAAGAGCGGCGCGCGCAAGCCACCGCATTTTTTTCCAACGCTTGCGCTCGGCGGCCGAACTCTCGGCAGGCACCCACATTGTGAAGGGCAGCGTCGGCATCGGCACCAGACCTTGCGGCATCGCATCTGAGAAGACCGCAAAGGGTTTGTTCTCGCAATATCCGTCCAAAAGGGATTGAAGCCGCTCTTCGCCGCAGAGCATCTTAATCGTGCAGCAGAACTGACCAAACAGCATGCCGCCGTTGATTTTGCTGCCGAAAGCTGTCAGCGGCTGAATTTTCAATAGCAGTCGTTTCATAAAAGCAACCGGCAGAGGCTTTACTTGGCAAACGGATCGATCTTGTCAAAATCGGCGGAAATGTCCTTTCCGTCAAGACTGAGTTTTTCAAATTTAACTTTGCCGTAGCCGCGGGACACGGAACCACCAATGCCGTCGAGTTCAAGAAGTTTCAAACCCGCAAGCAGAGTGTCGAGAAGATTTTCATCGTCAAGAACTTTAACGGTTACTTTGAAGTCAAAGCGGGCATCAGCCGGAACACGCTCGGTCTGACGAGGTTTTTTTGCCGTACCGGCAATACGGTCAATCGAGTTTTCGGTTTTGACTTCGGTATAAGAACCCTCGCTCGTGCGAACGGAGCTAATCCATTCGGGCAGAAGACTGCAATCCCAGAAAGACAAACGGGTCGGTCCAATTTCCTTGGCTTGTGCGTCTGTAAGTACCTGACCTCCGACACCGAAAAGCTTCAAAATGGCAAGAACTTTGTCCGAATGACTGTTGACGTAGTCTTGCCAGTTAAGCGGTCCGTTCGAGACAAAACCGGAACGCCACTCAAGAAGACTGCGTACCTTGCCTTTGATGCTGGAACCAGGAATGTAGGGTTCCTGCGTGAGGGGGTGCTTGACAACGGCGTTGTCAATGCCTCCGATATGCATTTCACTGTCGCTGGCACCGATATGAACACCTGAACGGCAAACCAGTTCTGCATGCAAAACGTGTACTTTTGTGAGCTGCATGTGATTCTCTCTTCTAATTGAAATTCATACAAAGTTAGTCGCCAAGAGCTTTACGGAAGCCCAGATATGCTTCGAAAAAAAGCTTGCAGTGTTTTAGGGATTCAATGTCGCAAACCTTGTCGATGCACGTCGAGAAAATGTCGTAGAAAGCATCATTGATTAACTGACGGCCTTTGGCGTAGGCCAACTTCGCACGCATCATGCGGATGTAGGGCAGCAACTCCTCGAACTTGGCTTGCGAATCGGCCACTTTGCTTTGCCAACGCACCAGTTCGTCATAAAACATTCTCACCTGAGCCGGTTTGTTGAACTGTTTGTGGAAGCATCGATTGGCTGCTTCCTCTGCAACGTCAGAGAAAATATCCGTTCGGAAATTGGGATCACTGCTTTTGAGCACAATATTTTTCTGCGCCCATGCTTTGTGATCGGAGGTTGGAGCCGAATCGGAGGATCGGGACGAATATTGACGGGTGTTGAAAGACATAAGCGATTCTCCAGCCGGTTACTGACGGCGGGTATAGAAGAAATTGGTTAAAGCGATGCGGTAGTTACCACGGTAGCGATCAATGTATCTGTAGATCTCATCGGAAAGCCCGTTGATCACGACGGATCTTTCGCCGCAGCCTTTCCGCGCAACATCATCGGCGAACCGCGCCGTCCGGTAGCGGAAGCGGCTGCGCCACAGGCTGGCGGCGGGATCAGCGGCTTCCTTGTCGGATAGATCAATCAGCTCGAAAAGACCGTAGAGATAACCGGTGCTCAGCTGATATGTCTCCTGAAGGCGTTCCAGGTGCTGCGCGCATTCCTGAAGTTCAGCCCAAGCGGGCCAGTGAACGGAGTGCGAATAGATCGTGACGGCATTCTTGTCCGGGAAACTCTTGCTTTGCTCAAGCGCATCTTCGGCAAATCGCGACATCGTGCTTACCGAGGTATTGGGTTTGCAGACTGACATGCCCGCGGAGAAGTGGACAAGAGGGTTGCCGGTGACGTACTTCTCGAATTCGGTTTGCAGAGCCGACAGGAAACGCTGCGTTGAGCGCCACGGACCGATGAAGAAGAAATCATCCCCACCGGCAAAGACGGTATAGATGTTTGGGTATCGAGACTGATTCAGCAACGGCACGGCCATGCTGAAGAAGTTGTTCATTTGTCGTGACAGTGTTGCCATTTTGGCAAAAGTCATATGGCGTTTGCCGTTGTCCGAAGCGCTTGAGGCAAGACCTTCGCTGAAAATGCGGCCGAGATTGTCGACATCGCCCTTCAAAATAGCCAATGCGGATAAGCCGCAGACGGAATGGTTTGCGTCAATGAGTCGGTCTTCACAGGCCAGTTGACTGAAGGACTTGAGTCGATAGGGGTCGGCGCTGTCAGGTTTGCCGTCAGCAACAGCGTTGCTGTCGTAAACCCCAGTATCGAATTTGTGCTCGTCGTTCTGAGTGAAACGAGGAACGTAGCCGGAGATGTTGCGTCGCGCGCAACCGTGCCAGAGCACTTCCGATTCGGTGCTCGGCATTGTGATGTCCCACATGCGGATCAGTTCGCCGTTCAGAGCCTGACGGTGAGTGCTTTCCACGCGGTTTTCAGAGAACATGACTCGATAGCCGAAAATCGGCAGTTCACAAGCCTTTGCTCCGGCGGGCACTTCCGCCTCGGCACTGACGATCTGAATATGGGTAGCCTTGGTCAGCCATTCGCCGATATGGATTTGGTCGCGGGAAAGAGCACAGCTTGATTCGCCGTTGTCCTTTCGATCTGCCGGGTAGCGGTTGTTCCAGTCGCAAGCGCCGTTGGCGTAATCGGCTTCAAGCACAACGGGACAATCTTTGTCGCATAGACCGTAACGCTGGTGCTTGAGTTTTTCCATCGCAGCAAAGAGGTTTTGTTGCAGATCGGCAAAACGGCCGCCGATGAAATCGTTGCAGCTTGCGGCTTCCCAACACAGACCAAGACCGGAGACAGCGAACGTGTTCCGTACGAACCAGTCGTTGATTTCCCTTTGGACCCGTATTAGCTTTTCAATGACGTCGGGCGTGTTGGGAGCGACAATCAGGAACTTGCCTGCCGCGTTGATCACCTGACTTGTGGACGGCAGTTGCAGCTCTTCGAGAACTCGCAAAGCCGCCAATTCAGATAGGAGCGAGACGTAGAACGAGCGGCCGCGCAGAATCTTTGCCGCCTTTTTGTTCGTGTTCGAGCCGTCGGAAAAGATGAAATCCTGAATGCCGAAACAGTCACCCTGAATGACAAGGAACTTTTGAGTGTCCCAGTCACGTCGGCTCTGAAGGAGAGATGCCGCTTCGTTGCCCGTCTGCTGAGCTGCATAGTGCCAGCGCCAGAGTGCGGTGGCAAATGCTGCGGTCGCTTTGGAATGGTCGTAAAGAGAAACGTCCGGTTTGGCGCCGAAAGCAGTTGCCGAAGGAATGCTGTGAGTAAAGGTTAGCCAAAGCGTGTCGAAGTGATCGAGCCACAGGGACCAGTTGGAGCTGTGTTGGCGGATGGCCGATGTGTTCGAGTCTTGCGATTCAACGGAATGTTTGAATTCAGTCCAGAGACGTTTGTACTCTTCCACTGCTTGGTTTCTATCCATCGGGGCAATGCTTTTCGGATAGAGAGCAGAAACGGAAAGAGGAGCCAGAGGGTAGGCAAACTTGAAAGGCGCAGGAGTTCGGATCGTATCGCTGAAACGGATTTGTTCAAAAAGCGTCAGGAGACGCGCTGAATAGAAATCGTCATTCTCAGGCGCTGTGTTGTACTCGTTGAAAGTTTCGCGTTCAAAACCTGAAGCCACGCGATCGGCAGTCGCGACGATCCACTGCAGGAACGTTTGCGGGCGATGGTGGGCGGCACAGCAATTGATCAGGCTGTCGGTTGCCTCCGAAAGTGATTCTCTGCTTTCGAAAGGGAAAAGATCCCCGGAAACAAGGGAAGGCGCAGTTTTTTCAATGACACCGAATGCCAAAGCTGTGTACGCAGCGTGGATGTGCGTGTGATAGCCCTCTGGCGTACGGGGGCAATACAGCTGAATGTGGGTGTTTTTATCGGTTTGAGAAGAAACTTCTTGAGCACGTTGCGCGAACTTTCCAAGATCATGACAAAGTCCGGCGAGTGCGACGTGGCATGATGCCGAAAGCAAATCCATTCGTGGAACTCCTTTGGAACGCTTCGATTCGTGCCGAACACTATAGCCTAGTTTCAAAAAGCCCTGGAAATCACAAATTTGTGATCCAGGGAAATTACCCAGCAGAGCGCTACGCTTTGTCTGGATCAGAAGGTGAGATTCATTCTTCCAGCTAATTAGCTTAAGTACTGTTGCAGAGAACTCTCAAGCTATCAGCGGTAGACGGTAAGTAAGAACAGATAAAGAAAATGAGTTTTGTTCAGAACCTCAAACTAACGTTCAAGGCATGCAGGTTTGCTGCAGGAGTGGGCGTAAACCTTGCGTCCAACGTAGTCAGTCAGACGGCTTCGACATTGCAGACAGGCGCGCAAGTATTGAGAGATTTGAATAAGGGAGACTATGAGAAAGCCTGCGAGCGGTTAGGACAACGTATTCAAGGGGTGGGCCTTGCGGTGGGCGGTGCGATCGAAAGTGCCTGCGGGTTGGTTGACGAGGCGGTTACAGCGAAGTCAGCGGATCGCTTTTTCACAAGTCGTAACGCCAGGCGTGTGGCTCAGGTTGCGATGGTGGGGCTTGGTACGGGGTTGCTGATTGATGCAATTGATGGCGATGAGGCCGTAGTGCATGACTACGGCTCAAATGAAGCATATGGCTCGACGCCAGCGATTGATGGTGTGGATCCTGAAGCAATTGAAAACGGTATGTTTGTTGGTGACTCGGATGACTTGAATGCATTGATTGCAGCGGGCGAACAACCGTATACGGAGCACATCCCGTCTGACGAAATTCAGCGTGATCCGACTGTGCGTGAGGCTTTCTTGAAGATGCACGGCTACGAAAATACGCCGGAAGGTTATGACGTACACCACATTGTGCCGGTGAGCGAAGGAGGTCCTGACAGTCTTGACAACATGGTGTTGGTCTCAGAAGAGGAGCATGACCGCATTACTGCTGCACATCGTGCCTATTACGGTTGGTAAGGCACATTCAGTGAAAAGGAAAGTACTAAATGAAGTTCACAAATGCGCTATCCATTTTCACTGCGCCCTTCCCACTTCCGTTTATGGGAGAGGATGCAGGGGAAGCCTGGAATTGCAAACAATATCTTGTGATGATCTCGGTTCGACCGAAGGGTGTTGCAGTTGACGAAGACATTACGCCGAGTTTCAGATTCCAGTATGCCGCTCACGTATATGACCCTGAAGTTTCAATTTCCCGGCCAATTTTGGCGTATACGGTAGAACAGATTTGTTTTTCAGAAACGACAGCGAAAAAATATTTGGGCCCGAAGAAAAAAGATTTTTTTAAAAGTGAAGATCATTATCTTGGTCCCTTTTTTTACGATGTATCATCCGAATGGACATACGAACTTTGGTGGCATTGCAATGCCTGATGCAGAGTTTTCTGATGAAGACAAAGCAACTTTTAGGGAAATGGTATTCAAAGATCTCTGTTTGAGGTTAGGTCTTGATTCAGAATGCCATTTTAAGCTGAAGGGAAGTGATGCAGATTTCTGTCGTTTGATAAATGTTTTAGCACATTAAAGAAGCGAGTTGCAGCATGGGGAATGGATACACATATTTTTGTGAAAAATGCAATTTTAAAATTTTCCTAAGGTCAGGAATAGGATTGAGTTATTGGCGTGTGTCGAAAGAGTTGCGAGAACATTATTTGGAGAGCAACGAAATACCTGAATTAAAGAGAGTTATTGAAAAGTATCCTGAAGGATTCATATCTGGCTCTCTTGTTAATTTTCAATGTCCAAAATGTAAAAGTTTTCATACATTGCAAGATTTGAGTTTTTATATAGAAAAAGAGGATCCATCAGCAAAAGATTGGTTCGATAGAACAACACGGGTAACTATGTGGAGATATAGACCTCGTTGTCCGGACTGTAATGTTGAAATGAGCAGAGTCCTGATGTGTCCCAAGTGTCTTTTGCGACTGGAACCCGACATAGATGGTAAGCGTGGAGGGACGGTGATGTTTTGGGATTGAGGGAAGTTGTATTGGAGATTTTGAGGAGGTGAATGAGAGTTCGGATGCGGCAGAGGTAGTCGTGGATAACAGCTGGTACCCAGGTTTTCTTGTGACTTCTCCCCTCAATTAAGTGAGGGGCTTCCTGCTTCACAGCGAGTTCGGCATCCGAGTT
>ULTN01006756.1_pt1 | contig 15092 bp, 5 predicted proteins | sample 1957681 | NCBI WGS metagenome assembly ULTN01 (sample SAMEA4835736, study PRJEB28245) | human gut metagenome | biome: gut microbiome; material: fecal sample | place: Denmark | collected 2008
GGGAGAAAGAGGTGAATCCTATCAAGATAGAGGCACGAGAGCTATCGACTTGTCAGCTTTGCTTGGTGTAAATCAAGAAGGCTTTCGTGATATTGTGGAAGCCATTTCTTCCGGTAATAGTGATTTGTCTGATATAACAAAGCAAATTCTCCAAAACGTACAAGCAGGAGCACGTGCTTTAGAGGGAATACAAGAAGGTGTCTTTTCTATTGATGAAACTTTGTACAATCAAAGAGGTACTTCTGCGGGTGGATCGGGAATACAGTCTATTCCAGTGCCCACACCATCACCAGTGCCAGCAAGAGAAGAAACACCTATTACAAGAGAAAGAAGGGAAAATGTACAAAGAGGAAGTGACAGAAGTACAGCTACTAACATTGCCACAAGAGTGATTTCCGGTGTTGGAGCTACATTCCAAAGTCCTGTTGCTATGGGTGGAGGACTTATATCTTCTTTGGGCGGAATTGCAGGAGAAGGTCTTTCTTTGATACCTGGTGTGGGGGGGATTTTGAGTGGTGTAACTACTGCGGTCGCTAATGTCATGGCGGGAATTTTCACTACATCTGTTGAAAAGGCTATGGAAGCGCAAAAGAGAACCATACCTTATGCGCAGACAATGGGCGTTTCCGCAGGACAAGCCATGCGCACAGCTTTTGGAGAAGGTAGTTATGCTGCTGGTGCTCTTGGAATGAATGTAGGAGAGTATATTCAAAGACGCACCGCACTTATCCGTGCCGCCGGAGGAAAGGAAGAAACGGTTGCGCCTGTCCCAGAAACGCAAAGTCTGATGGCTGTACAGCGTTTATATGGACTTAGTGATCGTACTGTAATGGGAATGCAAGGGGCGATGCGTTTTGCCCGTACAGAGGAAGGACAAACAGCTTCTTCATCTGCTATTATCCGTTCATTTGAGCAGACAATGAAACAGCTTCAAATTCCTCTTAGTGAGATTGCCTCTACAATGGATGAAAGTATGACTACCTTTATCCGTTCTGCCGATGATATTCTTTCTCGTACAGGTGAAATAGATGCAGCAAGCATAGCTTCTATCATGCGTGCTGTTCGTTTGCAGACCGGAATGGAAGGTAGGCAATTGGAGCGCGTACAGCAGGCTTTCATGGGACAAGGGATTTCACAAGATGATGTAACTCAAACTCTTTTGTTCCGTGCTGCTCAACAGGCTACAGGGGCGATGAATCCTTCCGATGTTCTTGCTGCTATGGACGATTTATCAAGAGGCGAAGGGGATAAAAATATAATGAAGCGGTTTCTTGAATCATTAAAGGAGATATCGGGAGGAAGTCTTGAAATGCTTCGTCACTTGATGCGAGGTGCTTTCACAAATCTTTCTTATACGGACATCAACAAGATAACAGAGCGCAGGGATATTGATTTTGGAGAGTTCTTTGAGAAAATGGAAGAATCCAGACAAGCACTTAGGAGGCAGAACGATCCGACAAACAGATATGAACCCACTGCTGCCGAAAGAACGGTTACGTCTGGTGAAAAGATGATGTCTACCTATGAAAATAGAATGATTGGAATTGGTGAAGCAAATATAGACAGGTTGGGCAAAATGTTGAACGCCATAAATGGAATCTACAATAGCATAACGAGTTTCCCTACTGCTGTTGAGAATTTATTTACACGATATAAAGATGCTCTTGACAAGGGAGATGGAGTTATGGAGACGGCAGCAAGAATGGTTTTGCCGAATTTCCCAGTCATTATGATGGAAGAGTTTTTAAAAAAGATGATTAGATCGGAGGAATAATCTATGACAGAAAAAGACAACAACAAAACAAGTGTACCACCAATATATCCACTTCCAGCGTATAGGTATTCTACCATACAGGATTTTATTGATGTATGGCAAAAGGTTGTTCCTACTGGGAAGAAAAAATACACTCCATCTGAATTATTGAAAGTAAAGAATGAAAAGGGGGTTTCCAATCTTGATATTATTTGGGGGACTTATGACAAAGAGGAACAAGCGAAATACAAAAGCGATTATGATTCCGGCACATTGCCTTACGTAAAGCAAGGGACAACTTTGTTCTGCCCGAAAGATGATACGCCATTGTCCCTTACAAAAGCTGCAAAAGAAGGACAATTTGTATCACAAGGAAGTTTCAAGGCTTATTGGGGAGAAAACTATGAAAGTCTGATAAGTGATGAAGAATATTTGCCCGATACAAGTGTAACTTCCTCACTCAAAGGGACAGGAATAAATGCTAAGATAATTTCCATGAACGTAAGGGTATGGGTATATATTAAGGCTTTGGATAAGGTTATGGACTTATCCCCTTACGTTTTGCAGGTGGTAACGACAAAATCAAAACAGACGGGAGAATTTACCATTCTCCTATCACCCTTTTATGCCAATGAAAGTTCTTTTGCTTTTGGAGAGTCTATTGTGGAACAGTTTAATCTTGTTTCTAATAGCGGAGCACAGGTCAAGTCTTTTCAAGAAAAGTTTATTCAAAACAACGATATAGTCTTTATCCGGTTTGAACGTTTGAAAAAGGAAAAATCAACGGGAGATTTGGATTTAGGAAAGCAAGTGAACTTGGAAATCCCTGTTTCTAAAATAGCTAAAAACAACATTTGGGATATGATAGGTTTTGTGGACACTTGTACATCCTCTTTTGCAGCACAAGGAAACGTAAAATCTATCACTATAGATGGAAGGGATATAAATAAACTTTTTACAGAGGATGGCTGCTATTTTATCCCGTTGCTTAACGCTACTGATACGTTTTCTCATTGGTACGAAATGAGTGAGGATAGTATTTGGTTCAAAAGGAACGTTCTTACAGGAGCTTTTTCAAATCTTTTGTGGTCATACGCAGAAAAGCCTATACGGGAGTGTCTATGGTTTATTGTAAACGTCATGTCAACAATAGGAATAGCCAAAAATAGTGTATTTGATTCCTGGCAAGACAAAAGAACAGAAGGGTATGATATTGGAGCAAAGGAAAAACGTCCTGTTAATGGTGTTTGGCAGATAGTAAAAGTATTTGTGGAGGATATTCTCGAAAAAAGAGTTCTTATCGATTCTTCTATTGCCAATCCGAACGGCACGTTATTGGAGTATATGACAAGGGTATGCCAGTTCCCTTTGGTGGAATTTTACTTTGACACCTATATTAATACGATAGATATAGTTGTAAGACAGCCTCCATTCAATAAGGATGCTATTTTGGGAGCTTATAAGAACGGGCAGTATGTGACGATTACTTCTGGCAATTTGCAAGGATATGATTTGTCTTATGATACAAGAAGTTATTCTTGGTATCAGTTAAGAGTGATGGACAATCATGCCGGACAAAGAAACACAACAAGTCTTGCTTTTGTTCCTATTGTGTATTTGGATGATTATGCCGAAGTGTTTGGTAATAAGAAAATGTCTTTTACAGACCAATATTTGAACTATAAGGAAACGGACGGAGTAAACAAGACGCAGACATTATCCAATTTTCAAGAAGCAGCATTGAATGATCTCATATATATTCTGGAATCAACAGCTTACCTTCCTTTCACAAGGACAGGTACAATTACAATAAATGGCGACAGACGGATAAAGGTTGGCACTTTCGTTTATTTTGAGCCAACAAATGAATTTTTTTATGTATCTTCTGTTGTCAATAATGTTTCTTTCTTAGATGGAAATTTACAAAGACAGACCATTATACAAGTAGAAAGGGGTATGTACGTGCCAATTCTTTCCAATTCTTTCTCTTCTGTAAAGGATAGACAGGATAATGCAGGGAAAGAAAGTAAAGATGTGAAACCGGATTATTTCAAATTGGTTGATTTGACTGAAATGAAAAATGCAGTCAAAGTAGCTCAAAAAGATCAGATCGCTACGCTTGTTTCTCCAAAGGTGGATAGGGATCAGTTTGAATATTTTCTTAATCGTAAGATGTTCAGTTAGTTATGGCAGGTGGAAAAGTAAGAAAATTGAATGCGTCCCCCGAAGCAATTTCATTCGGGTTCATTGTTGTTCCCAATGGAGTGGACAGGGATTTGTATGTGGAAACTTGTTTAAGGAGAGGTCGTGTTTCTGTCATGGGAAATGGGGGAGCTTTCTTTCGGGATATTTATATAACAAATGAAGTTTTGGCTAATATCGAGTTCCCGGAGAAAGAAAATGAACAAGGGTCGGCTGTAGTGATAGCGAGCAACCCGTATGACGGTGTTCCTATTGTGATAGGGAGCTATCCGAGAAATGATCAGTCTCCTATGTGGAAAGAGAATACATTCCAGTTCAGAAAGACAGTAGGGAATGTGACTGCATCCTTATCGGTTGATCCGGCTAATAATGCAGTAATTGTTTCTATCAATTCTCCTAAAAAAGCATCCGTAAAGGTACTTGCTACAGGATCAGAAGAATCGGAGGTAATTGTTGAATCCACTGGAAGCGTGAATGTGACCGGAGGAACAAATGTTTCCGTAAAGGGATACACACAGATAGAGGCAAAGGTTGTGAATCCAGAAAAACCGGAAGAAGAGGAAAGAAAAGTCTCTATGGATTTGGAAAAGGTTTATTTTCATTGGAAAACGGAGGAAATGGAACAATCTTTACAAGTGGATAATTCCGGTGTATCGGTAAAGATTGGGGAAGATGTACAAAGCACGATAACGAAAGAACAGTTAGATTTGAAAACGGGAGCATCTACTTTGAAAATGAACAACGATATTATTGAGTTCAATGGTGGGGGATTGAAAGGTCTGGTTGAACTGGATAATCTTACAAGTAAATTGAATGGTTTTGTAAATACATTCAATTCCCATACCCACAATGTTCCGGCAGGTTCATTTCTTGTTGGAGCAACGGCTGGCGTGCCAAGTCCCGCTCCTGTTCCCGTTACATCTCCCATGCAATCGGCGCAAAGTTTTGTTGCTTCTGATTATGAGAATGAAAAGATAACACAGGGTTAGGATATTGGGAAGAAATTCGTACTTTTGAACAAGTTAAAATTATAAAGCCGTGGCAGTTTTGGATCCAGTGGTAAAAACAGCAAAATCGACACTTAAAAATTTGGGTCGCTCCATGATGGCAGCGCAGTTCCCGAATGATTTTGAAGTGTATATGTGTTCTTTGGAGTTGGCAGATTCCAAAGGGAACACAATTGATGTCTTTACTTTCCCTATTAGCCCGGAGAGTATAGATAAGAGTGAACCTAAAAGAACTACGGTAGTCAACACGGCAGGAGGCATAACAGTACTTACTTCTCCTGTTTTTATGCCGCAGACAATTACGATAAAGGGAAACTTTGGAAGGACATTCAAGATTCTTTTAAGTGGTTCCGATAGCGCTTCATTGACTGGTGCGGCTTTCAGTATTTCAGCAGGGAAACGCTATCTTTATCAGTTACAGGGAAAGTCTACAAGCTCTCTTAAAATGCCTTCTTTCGATGCCGGCATCAAAACAGGATATGGTTGTATCAAGATATTACAATCTATCATAGATAAAAGCAACGGAGTGGACGAGAACGGGTTTCCCATGAAACTTTTCTTCTGTAACATGGCACTTGGAGAAAGCTATCTTGTTACGATTCCACCGCGTGGCGTTAATTTCAGTCAGAGCATATCAAAGAATATGATATGGGAATACAATCTTGAAATGACTGTTATAGCTCCTTTAGAAGCGGTTTCGGGAACAAGTGGTAGTAAAGGTTCGCTTTTGGAAATGTGCGCCTCTAATGTGATACAAAAGGGCATAAATGAATTTGCAAGTTCAATCTCTAAAGGTTTGTTGGGCAATGGATGATGCTTTCGAAAAATTTTACAACATAACGGGATATGATATAAAGTCGTATTTCCAGAAGTTTGTTGATTTCTGTACCAACGATTATCCTCTTATTGTGGATTATTATAGTAATGGTGGGGAGATGGACAAGGATTCTTTCTTGCGCCTTGTTGAACTTGTGAGAGAATCGGAAACGATTGAACCTTTGTTCATCCTACATGAAAATACTCTGGACGATATTTCCATGTGGGATATTCTGGACAATTTTACGGAAACGCAGACAAAACTTTCCACTATTAAAAGTTCTGCAAGGTGGCTTAGAAGTTCTTCTTTAGACAGAAACAATACTTTGCAGATGGAAAAGACACTTCGGACAGGTGAGCGTTTTGAAGATGTGGCACGTCAGCTTAACAGTTCCAACCCAGAAGATGATTGGATGAACATTACAATACCGCAGTATATAGAAGAAACTGATTATTCGTTCTCCGATGGAGGGAACAAGTTCTATATCAATTTAAAGAACGCTGGGAATAATTATCTTGATACTGTTGTGGACGTACTTGTGGGAGATAATATCTTGGGACGTGACATAGATGTGAATTTTGTCTTTGAGAATGACGATTTAAAGATAGTGATAGGCGATGATGCGATCCGACAGGCTTTGGATACTATTCTTTCTTCTCAAAAAGGTGCTATACCAGAGTTTAAGGATTATGGAATTGCAAATGAGTTCATAGGAACAACGGTGAACGCAATCCAGTACCCTTCTATTTTTAAGGATGTAATGAACATGTTCCAAAGGGATTCAAGATGGGATTCTGTGGAGTTGATGGATGTAAAAAGAGAGGAAGATGCCGTGTTCCTTTCTTTGCAATGTAAAACGGTAACAAAGAAAGATTATTTAGTTAATGTTCCTATATAATTGATATTCAGATGATTACAAAAACAAGTGCAACAATAACCAATCTAAAGAATCTTTTTATAGAGATGTTTTTAGATAAGACAGCTAAGGTAAGTAATGTAGCTGACGGTTCGGTTGTGAATGCTACGGCATTCGGTGTAGCGAAAGTTGCTCAAAAGGCAATGAAGGATATTGCCATAAAGGAAGCGCAGATATTTCCAGATACAGCTACAGGCGTTTATCTGGATAAGGCTGCTGCTTTGTATGGTGTTAGTCCGCGTAAAGGTGCTTTGGGTTCTTCGACATATATAAGGGTATCTGCTGATCCAGGTACAGTATATGATACGTCTGTTACTTTTGTAAATAAAAATGGTATTCGTTTCCAAGTTGATGAAGCATTGACTGTAGGGGAAAGTGGTTATGGATATGTAAAGGTAAGAAGTATCAACGCAGGGTATTCCACAAACGTACCGCCTAATAGCATTACTAATGTTTCTCCGCAGCCACAAGGTCATATCGAATGTACGAATGAATATTATGCTATTGGAGGACGTGATAGTGAGGATGATAAAACGTTTAGAATCCGTATTAAGAACAATCTGAATATCCTTAGCAAGAACACAATAGAATACTGGACACAGACACTTAGCAACATAGACGATCGTGTCTTAAAAGTAATGAGTGCCGGTTTGGACGAAAAGGGCATATATAATCTCTATGTTGTTTCGCAGAACGGCATTTTCTTTACCGAAGAAGAACTTGATACGCTTCTTGAAAGCGCACAGGGTTATTTTGGTATTTCAGAACTGAATATTGAAGGGAAAGTAGTTGGTATTGGTATCAAGAATATTGATTGGTTCTATGTGGGTTCAGAAAGGGGGTTGGATTTCCGTGTTCAGCTTCAACCGGATTACGATGTGTCTACTGTGCGTCAGAACATACAAGTGAACCTTACTAAATATCTTGATTTTCGTTTTTGGACACCTGGAAAAATCGTAGAATGGGACGATTTGCTGGATATTGTAAAAAAGACCGATGGCGTAAAATATGTGCCGGACGAGTATTTCTTTCCGTATTACGATCAGCAAGTCCCGGCAAATCAGCTTCCGCGTATAAGGGGGTTTGTGATGCGCGATCAAGACGGAAATATTTTGTACGATTCTGATAGCAACCTCTCTCCGTTGTTTTACCCGTCTGAACCGGAGGATTTGTTTGTAGGCATCAACGACAGCTCACTCAACTTTTATCAAGAGGTTTATTTCAATGTGACAGATTCGGAAGGTGGCACTGTGGAAGGTGCAAATATTTCTATAGGGAACAATGCTGTTACAACAAATGACAATGGGCAAGCTATTATCCAACTTGCAAACGGACAGTATGAATATATTGTTTCCGCTTCGGGATATATCCCCGTAGAAGGAATGTTTGTAGTGTTGAACGGTAGTGTTTCCATTGATGTACAAATGGTTTTAGCTCCTTATACGGTCACTTTCCATGTGACGGACGAAAAGGGAGGGGTTGTTCCTTATGCAAATGTAATGATGGATAACAGAATAACCACTACCAATTTGCAAGGTGTGGCTTCTTTGTCCGCAAGGAACGGGAACTATCCCTACACTATTGAAAAGTTGGGATATGATGAGTATTCCGGCAGTGTAGTTGTGGATGATAGAGATAAAGAAGTATATCCTGAATTGGAATTTAAGGTATGGACGATTACTGTCATTGTAAAGGATAAGGAAAATCAGCTTATACCGAATGTCATTGTAAAGGTGAACAATGGAGAATATCTTACGAACCAGCATGGAGAGGCGGAAATACCACTTGTAAATGGTGAATATCCTGTAACAATCGAAAAGACAGGGTATGATACTTTACAGGGGGAAATTAAGGTCAACAACCAGAATGCGGACGTTACCTTTGAGATGGATTTCTTTTTATACAATGTGGAATTTAATATTTCGCAGGTAAATCAGGGGAATCCGGCAGAAGGAGCTATAATCAAAATAGAAGGACAGCCGGGAGTATTGAATGTAAACGGTTCTGGACAAGCTACTATAAAATTAAAGAGTGGAAATTACAGCTACACCGTGCAGAAAAAGGGATATGATGATTTGACCGGATCGTTCAACGTAGAAGGACAGGATACATTTATTCAAAGAACCCTTGTATTGAAACATTATAATGTGGTTATCACTGTTCTTGACAGTGATAACAGTAGTCCGGCACAAGGAGCAGCAGTAAATATCAATGGCTCTTCTTATCCTACAAATGAAAGAGGGCAAGCTGTTGTAAGCCTTCAAAACGGGACATATCCTTATACCGTAACAAAGTCGGGATATTATGACGGCAGTTCTTCGGTTACTGTTCTTGACAGTGATAACAGTAGTGTAATAAGTTTAAAGGCAAGACTTTACAATGTCATAATGACGGTAAAAAATCCATTGAAAGAACCTATTAAGGGGGCTACAGTGGAGATAAATGCAACGTCTTATCAGACACAGGATAATGGTGAGGTGTCCTTGCAGTTAAAAAATGGTACATATCCGTTTACGGTGGTTGCCAATGGTATGGACGATTATTTAGGCGAGCTGGAAGTTGTAAGTGCAGATATTCCGTCTTTTCCTGTAAATATGGAGTACAAGAAATACGATATTGTATTTACTGTACAGACAGATGAAGGTGTTGCAATTGAAAACGCTAATATTCATATCAACGAAAAGGACTATCAGACTTCGCAGGGTGGTTTGGTAACGGTTCGTCTTTCTGACGGGCAGTATCCTTATACGGTAACGAAGGAAGGTTATGTTCAGACACAAGGTAATGTGGAAGTTTCCGGTAGCAACAAGAACGTATTAGCTCAACTCACCCCTATATCATATAATATTACGTTTGTAGTAAAAGATAACATGGCTTCGCCCAATCTTTTGCAAGGAGTGTCTATTGATATAGAAAATGAGGACAAGACAGTTACCACAAATGCGTCAGGAGAAGCGATAATCAGTCTAAAAGCTGGTAAATATACCGCTTCATTCATGAAGAACAGCTATAAGACTGAAACTCTTTCATTTGAAGTAATTGGAGAGGCTACGTTTACGCAGATATTGAAGAAGATATGGAATCTTACCTTTAAAGTGACCGCCGCAGGAAAATCAGGCTTAAAAGATGTGACTGTCAGTGTAAGTGGACCGGCCATATTAAGTGGAAATACTGTAAGTCTTAAAACAAAAGATGATGGAACAACTGATCCTGTGCAGGTAATAAACGGTGCTTATGATTGGAATGCGTCACTCACAGGATATTCGCCGGAAGAAGGAGTGGGAAGTGTTCAGGATGCCGATCAGGAGAAAGTGATAGAATTGACTTATGGATTTGAAACTACATTTACAACTTCACCAGCCACACAAGGCGTTGAAATTACTATTGATGGTAATGATACAATCACAACGGGGCAAGACGGTATAGCAACAATAAATCTTTCCACAGGAACGCATACTTACGCTTATTCAAAAACAGGTTTTTTAAACGGGACAGGAAATGTGCGAATCGAAGAAGCTGAAAAAAGTGTACAGATAACACTTGTTCCTGGAGCGACAGTTACATTCCATACAAAGGTAGGAAATTCTGCTTTGGCGGATGTAAAGATAATTGTAGGGCAAAGTAGCGCAAGGGCACTTCCTGAAACCATTGTAACAAACAGTCAGGGTATCGCGGCAATTGCTCTTCCTACAGGGGATTATCAATATCAGATTCCTACTACAAGTACGGATAATCCTAATCTGGTGGAAGTGCCAAGCGGAACATTTAGTGTGGCAACCGCCGCAAGCGTCATTGAATTGGATTTGGCTGATTATGTAAAATACAATGTTACTTTCCAGACTGTTCCATCCACACAAGATGTAGCTATAAGTTTTGCCAAGGCAGAATCTCCAGACACACCTGTTGCAAGTGGAGCTACTGCTTCTAACGGCATTCTTACTTTGACTTACAAGAACGGACAGTATATCTATACAGCAAAGAAATCCAGTTATAAAGATGTAACAGGTGAATTTACAATTGCTGGTGGAGATCAGAACATAACGGTTGAGATGCTTCAAATTTCAACGGTTACATTTACTGTAAAAAGTCAAAATGATAGTTCTCCTATTGAGAATGTCGTTATCGAAATGACAGATCGAAGCGATTCATCTAACAAATACAAAGGGACGACTAACTCGTCTGGTGTAGCTACTATGACGTTTGATGGTGGAGAGTTTGAGTGGTCACAAGACAGCGATGCGGATTTTTCCAGTTGTCCTGTTTTTCAAGAAGATGAGAAATATCTTGTTCCAGCGGACGGCGTAATAACAGATCAATTAAAAACCTATTTCCCCAATGGTGTAATTGTTTCTCCATTGACAATTGTTCAGGATAAGGATAATAGTGGTATTACGGAAAGTCTTACCAGAATTTACAATTCAAATAAAATAGATGGCTGGGAGGGAAGCTGGGATAAAACGAAAAAGAACCTTACTTTAACGAGCGTGATCAAGACATCGACAGCTTCTACAGAGACTTATGTTTTGTTTAATGTGGATGCCGGACTTATAGGGTTTTCGAATGGTCTTTTCCAAATTGGCACAGAAAAGACAGTGGATTATCACAAGGCTTTGGATTTTGGTTTTAAGGTAAGTGGTGTTCCGTCCAATCTGAAGATAGTTATAACTTATGGCTCGCAAAACGCTCCCTTAACGGTGGAGATGGAAAATGATGTAATTCAAAGATTCCAGCTTTCTGATCTTTTGTTGGATACAGAAACAATAGGTAATTCTACCATTTGGTCAGTGCATGTGCAATCTTTTGACGGAGGTACATTATCCGCAGATGATTTGAAAGATTTGAATATCACATTCTCTTTCTATGGCAAAAAGGCAATAAGTTCGGATATTCCGGCTGACAAGGTTCTTTATGGGAACTATGATTATACAGTTACCCCGCCTTCTTCTTTGGAAGCACAATCAGGCACGTTGAATGTAAATGCGCCTGCCATCAACAAAGAAATTTTGATTGCAAATAATGTAGATGTAACATTTAAGGTAACTTCAAAACAAGATTCATCACTTATTTCCCGTCCCAAAGTTGGTGATTTTGTGTATGGTGACAAAACATGGTCAACTGAATTGGACGGCACTAAAACTTGTGTCGGTGTCATTACTGATGTAAGAAGCAAGGATTTTGATTTTATTGCTTTGCGAGATGTGGACGCGGCGTTTTGGGCACAGACATTAGACATTTTTCCTAATGTAGTTACCGAAACAAACGAATCTTTAGCCATGTGTGACTTCGCAGGTAAGACAAATTCTCAAAACATCATACTTACGAAACCAACGGAAAGCACGGCGGCACATCAGTGCGCAGCTTATTCTACAGAAGGATTTGGAGCGGGTTCTTGGTATTTGCCTTCTATGGGACAGTGGAGCGTTGCCTATCTAAACAGATTTAAAATAAATGCTTCAATAAGCGCAGCAGGTGGACCAGCTATTAGCAGTGCTGGATATTGGTCTTCGACACAAAATGATTCGTTAAACGCTTGGACTTTTGGATGGGCTAATGGTTCTATGAGAACTACGTCTAAGATTGGTTACTATAAAGTTTATCCTTTCTGTACCTATGAATACAATCCTGTTCCAAACGGTGTATATATTTATGATAAAGATAATAATCGTTACACAAAAGAAGAATGGGTATCATCTGGTAAAGGTAACAGGTATACAGTTTTACCTTTTGCCCTTCTTCCTTTGTCTAATCCAGCAATTCCTATCGAGAACGCTCTTGTAAAAATGACATCTGCATCAAACAATTATCAGCAGAATACAAATAACAATGGAGAAGCTGTTATTTCTGCTGCATTAGGCGTTGATTATGATTATGAGGTCAGTGCTGGTGGTTATGTAACGCAGAACGGGAAAGTCGGTGTATTAAATGAAGCGAAAACAATTGAGGTTACTTTGCAACCTGCAAGTGAGCTTACAGTAGTTGTCCATAGGAACACATTAGACGGGGCAACTGACATTTCCGGCGTACAGGTTGTTGTGACTGAAAATAAGGAAGGAGGGGTGCAGATGGCTTCCGGTACAACTTCACAAAACGGGACAGTCGTTTTATTTGTGCCAGACGGAAGCTATAAAGTAGCTTTTTCTAAAGATGGATTTGAAAGCAAAGAGGAAACGGTTGAAGTAAACGGGAAAACTGCGCTTAACACCTTCCTTTTGCAGATATACAATACTATTAATGTTCAGGTAAGAAGAGTTGGACAAATGCAAGGTATGCCAAGCCAAATCCAACTAAAGGACAGTACGGGGCTGGAGGTGATTCAGACTAAAAATATAACCACTACCGTAACGTTCGCCAATGTCGCATACGGACAGTATATCTTGTATGTACCGGAAGGGGATTTTTCCAAAGAAACATCCCAAAGCATTACTGTGAATAGTGAAGGAATGCAGGTGCAAGTAAACCTTACTCCGCTGTATATGGTGCAAGTAAAAGTAAACCCTACTGGTGGTAATGTGGAATTTACAGATTCAGAAGGGCAGAAGCATACAGGTTCGGCAGGGCCAGCAACATACACGGCACGGTTTGACAAAATTCCTGCGGGAAATTATCAGATTAAGATTACATCTTCCGGTTTCAGTGATTTTTCAACAACAGGAACTATAAGTGGGGTTTATCAAACAAGTGTGAATTTGGAATACACCCTAACTAAACCGAACAAGTTGGTGCAGATAACAAGTGACCAATCCAATTACCAATTAGATACTTCTTACAAATACGTTTCCCTTTTGATAGTTGGAAGGGGAGGCGAAAAATTTGAGTATTGGCAATCTTGGAATGAATTTGCATTGATGGGTGGAACAACTGGACAAATTGTGTATATTCCTAATATATTGATGTCGGATATTTCAAATGGTCAAATAAATAAAATTACATTTAGTGGTGTTCCAAATGTAGGCAGTTGGATAGAAGGCACAGAGTATTCCATAAAATTAGGAATAACAACTTATGAATTTAAAGCCTATAATGGGAACGGTAGTGCTTACAATGACGCCGATTATCCCATGTCACAAGAAAGTAGATTGGGCAATTATTCTGTATATAATGCAAAAAGTTCCGGTGGTTTTGCTGCCCACATGAGAGGTACATTCTATTGTAGTGGAAGTCCGGGAAGCCAAAACGCAAAAGAAGAAACTTATTCTTTTGCAGGCTCAAGAATACAACCGGACGGTGCTCCAGGTGGAGACGGCAGATATGGATATAAAAGTTCCTATGAAAATACTGTTTTTGGAGACATAACTGAACCTATTCAATCCTCAGTTGTCATCCCCATTCAATCTATTTTTGGTGGTACAAGTAAAGGTGAAGCTGGGTATTTGAACACCAATTCTGAACAAAGAACCGGTGCATCTGCATGGGGAGGTGCGGGCTATGGTGGGTCTTATTTTACTTCTCCAGACGGAGGAAAGACAAGAATTGCTGGGTATGGCTCTGGACAAGAATGTTCTCCAGCAGATGATGATGCCGGAAATATTACGAAACCAGGAGAAGGTATATTTTGTATATACTACCACAACAAACCTATATAACTTGTTGAGAATCATTAAGGGAGAGCATATTTTTCACTCTCCCTTTTCTTTTTGTTTACAGAGGGTTGTTATGATAATACAAGCAGACAATCCCGTCGCCTTCATTATAAAAATCAGTTGAAGATGAAGATATTTTGAAAGCTGTTCCGCCAGCACCATATCCAGCTCTGCCGTTCATACTTCCATCTCCATAACCTCCCGCGCCGCCGGCTTTGCAGTTGTCGGTTGAAGTGAAATAACTCCCTGCTCCGTACCCTGTACCTCCAAAAATAGATTGAACAGGGATAGTAGAATCAGCTTTTAGTCCTGAATTATACTCTGGTCCTTGATTGCCATATCTTCCATCTCCACCTACCCCACCGTATTTCATACCAGAAATAGATGTACTATACTGTCCGCTACTGCTACTTCCTCCTGCTCCTGCAACCAATTCAGGTGTTGCGAGACCTCCTTCGTTTCTACCATAAATGAACGGCGAAAGATTTCCTTGCCCGTTCACTTTGAAAAACCAATATGTATCTCTATGTTCTTGTCCATTTTTTTGATCGCCCAAAAACACTTCATATGTAGAGCCATAACACACAAATTTTACGTAAAGACCCATGTTTCCTGATATTGATTTTCTGAAATCTATAGTTTCATATCTCCACATTCCGTCTATAGATTGACTTATTATAAAATTCTTCTGATAAGCAACAATTGCACTGTCTCCACCCATGCAACCTCCATACCATTCAGGCGCATTTGGAGCATTGTCGGTATCTTTACCGTAACCTCCCCTTCCAACTATCAAAAGGGAAACGTATTTGTATGA
>ULTN01045921.1_pt1 | contig 14779 bp, 16 predicted proteins | sample 1957681 | NCBI WGS metagenome assembly ULTN01 (sample SAMEA4835736, study PRJEB28245) | human gut metagenome | biome: gut microbiome; material: fecal sample | place: Denmark | collected 2008
TTTGAATTTGATGAAAAAGTCCTTGACTTTTCGTCTCTGGATTAGCGGATCAGCAACTGCTGACCAAAAAATCTCCCTTGCTTGAAGGAGATCTCAGCCTGTCGAAAAGGTCACTCGCAGGCAGTCTTTCCGACAGGCCGAACGGAGCAGGTGCAAATTCGGTTTCGAATATGGCGGGAAGTTATTCATCACAATTTTCATTATAACAAGCATTAACCGCTTCGGCGAATAATGAACGGGAATGCTTATTTGAATCATCGTTGCTATTTTTCTTGCGGATGTATAGTGCGTCCAGTTCGTCTTTCAGCCCATTGTCTTTTATCCATTGAAAGCGTTCCGGAAGCATATAGAATCCTTGAGACTGTTCTGACCATGAATAAGTATTTTGCTTCTTGTTATAGCGAATGTATTCTTGACAATCGTACCCATCATCGTCTTCATAGTCGTTTACAAAAGCAAAATCAACACTATGAAGTATACGGGAATTTTTCCGATCCTTAACTTTGATGGTTAAGACGCGAGTTGAGTCTTCGGCAAAGTCGTAGCTATACCGATGAGCAAATTTGTCCAATGATTGTTTGAATAGTAATTTGATCTGTTTTGCAGTGAAGCGATTTTCTTCATAGTTGGGATAAATGTTGATATCAAAATCGAAACCGATATTTGATTTTGCATCATAGGTTATCATGTTGCGTGAGTAGCTACCAACCGGCTTATGCTGAAAAGTGTATTGCTTCCGCAAGTCATCATGAACAAGACTGAGAATTTCCATAAGGTCAGAATAGGCAGACTTAACCTGTGGGGAATGTTTGGATATGAACTTAAAGTCGTGCTTCATATTATAAATCCTTTCTTATCCCAAGCCACCCATTCAGCGTTTCTCGCTAAATCATTGCATTATACTCACAAATGATAACCTTGTCAATACTTTTATGCCATTGACAAATGAACAGTCATCACTATTAATTTCCGGGAAAAAATCCTCCATGCGAGAGGGCAAATCGAAATAGGTATCACTCATAATGCTCACTCCTGTTTTTCTTTCAATATACGCACAGGGCAGGGGAATATCAAATGCGCAATTCCCATGCAGCCTGATAGCTGCTCTTATGCTACATAACAGGTGTCCACAAAGAAAATCTACCCGACAGGGGGCGCGTCAAGGATAAGTCCGTACTCTGGGACAGGATTTATCTTATAATAGGACTGTAAAAACAAAAAACCAAGCGATATTTTTGCAGGGAGGGAGACAATATGGCATTTAAAATCGGATTTAACACGGCGGACTGCGGTGAGAAAAAAGCCCCCGAAATAAGTTTCCATGTGCCCGAAACGCAAGTTGCACCCCGCAAATCAGTAGTGCGAGTTTACTTTGCGGCACGCAACATGACGCTGGCATACTATAACGACCAATTTGATCTGCATTGCGGTGATCTGGTTTATGTGGACGGCAAGCTGGCTGGGCTGCGCGGGCGCGTCATCGAGGTCAACTATAACTTTAAGATCAAAATAGCAGACTACAAGCGTGTGATATGTAAGGTCGACACAACAGTTCACGGCCGATTTTTCTTTGCGGGGTCGCACTTCGTGACTTTTGACAGGGAGACATTGCCACGCAGCAAGGTGCTTACGTGGTATAATATCCCGGCGACGGCGGACGATGAGATCATCTGCGGCAGCGATGATACTGCTTTCCCCTTGAGCGATCTTTCTCATATGAATGTCAGCAGCGAGAAAGGGACACTTGGTGGCGAGCTGTACCGCAGCAATGGAGTCAAGTACATCAGCGTTGACGGGAACAAGGGTTATGCCATTGTGGCAGGCAGCAAACACTATGAAGTGGAATTTGAATATGACAACGGCGAGATCCGCAATCTAACCTGTTCCTGTTTCTGCGGTGGTTGCTGCAAGCACGAGGTTGCCGCTATGCTCCAGTTGCGCGAAACACTGGAGCTGATTGAGAAGTACTACGCGAACGAATGTGGAAACAGCAATTCTTTTGCCGCTGTCTGCAAGTCCGATCTGTTTGCCTATGCGGTCGACGCGAGAGCGACGGGAAAGTTTACGCTGTAAAACTATGATATAATCATAGTAAAGCAAACGATGAACACCCTGCTTTGAAAAGACTGGAGGAATGAAGATGCAGGATAACTATGTTGGGGATATCGGCGACTATGGCAAATACGGTCTGCTGCGCATGATCGGCAATAAAGCACATATCCTTGCCGTCAACTGGTACATGGTCAAACCACCGGTGACCCAAAAGCAGGATGACGGTAAGTACATCGGCTATCTGGAAAAGCCGGAGAAATACCGCGCATTTGATCCTGCCCTATTCGATGCCTTGTATCAAATCGTGATGGTTGAGAAAAACCGTTCGGTTGATCGTATCGAGCAGGCTGATCTCTTCCCCGCGGCACTTTACTCCGTAATGCCGGGCACGGACAGGTCTGCATGGCACCAAAATGCGCTGACGAAAACCGCCGGCTGCGATACGGTATTTCTTGACCCCGACAATGGTCTGGAAACGGAGAGAATGCACCTGAATCATTCCGCGACAGAGAAGCATGTGCGGTGGGACGAGTTAAGAGATTACTATGACAGAGGACAAAATGTCATTCTATATCAGCACCGCCCGCAAATGACCTCCAAAGCCCGCTGTATTGACGCCATCATGAAATTCCAGCAAAACTACCTACATGCCGACGCCGTATTTCTGCTGGAATTCCCGCAATTCACAAACCGGTTTTACTTTATTTTCTCCCACAAAAAGCATGCGGGCTTTTTCGAGAGCATCTGCGGTGAGATTGAAGGTAAACTGCCCGGGTTCTGTCGGTGGATAAAGCCTTAGTTCCCAGCAAAATCTGAGCATAGGTAAGCGACAATTTCGTCGTAAATATTGGCAATATATCAAAATTTGTGGTATAGTATATTATGTGAATTTGTATCTAATGGTCAAATGAGCAAGGAACTTGCGTTGAACGGAGAAATATATGGAGCGATCACAGGTATACAGTGGAACCATTACGGCGGAACAGTTTCTCTTTTATGAGATCCGCATAGCATCGAAATACTACCTTGACGGCGTTCCGGCACAGGTGCAAAGCTGGTGGGAGCTGGAGAACACGAAACTCTATTACCGCTTTTTCAAGCAGCACCGGGAACTGTTTGAGTGATGTCAGGCGGCGGAGGATTCATCGCCTGATGCTGGAAATGGCGCGGAAATGGTGGTGCTGTGTTCTAGGTGGGACACAACACAAGAAGAATATTGCCGCCGGTACCGGGGATGACCCGATACCAGCGGCGGTTTTTATTGCATTTTATCAATGATAGTAAACACGGCTGCCTGCTGATCCTCGCTCAATCTTGACCAGCGCTCCAGCAACTTCTTTTGCGATGCTGTCAGAGATACGGGCGTATCCCCTTCGGCAAACAGCTGCGAAAGCGTGATACCGAATGCCGCGCAAACCTTTTCCAAGGACGGGACGGTCGGCACCATACCCTTGCGATACCATGAGGAGATGGTGGATTGGGGCAGTCCGGACCGCTCGGCAAGCTGATACTCCGTCCAATGACGCTCCTCCCGATATGCCGTTATTGTTGCAAGGATATCCTTCACCGCAATCGCCCCCTTACTTGTACTCTTCGTTAATTATACTTGGGACAATCGTTGATTTTTAATCTTACAAGCCGTATAATTTTAACGATAAATACAAGTAAGAGGTGGTATTATGATCGGAAAACGGTGCTTTTTTATCGGGCACCGGGACGCCATGCAGGACATTGTCCCTGCATTGGAGCGCACCGTAGAAGCGCTTATAACGCATGGGGTGACGGAATTCTTTGTCGGCGGTTACGGCGGGTTCGACTGCCTTGCAGCGGGTGCGGTCATTCGGGCAAAGCGCAGTCATCCCCATATTACGCTGGAATTGCTGCTGCCGTATCACCCGTCAGAGCGCCCCATCGAACCCCCTAACGGGTTTGACGGGACATTTTATCCCCCCGGCATGGAGCGCGTCCCGCGCAGGCTTGCAATCCTGAAAGCCAACCGCTACATGGTCGACCATAGCGAATGCATCGTCGCCTATACCCGCCGCCCCGGCAACGCCCGCAACCTTTTGGAGTATGCAAGAAAGCGCGGCATTCCCGTATGGGAGGTGTAGGGAGTGTGCGCCGGGCGAGGCAGATCGGCAATTGCAGCGTTATGTATATCAAAGCGGAATATTGTTTTGCTTTTGTCAACTATAATGGAAAATTACGGAGTAGGGAGCATATTTTTAGCTAAATCACAGAGAAATATGGCACGATGCATGAAGAAATATGGAAAACTTCCTTGAATTGGTTTGCTTTTTGTAATATACTATATTGGAAATGCGGGATTATGATTTAAATGGAGCAAAATCCTATTAAAATCTGTAATGTCTATGTGGTAGATTTTCCTAGCATGGTCTTTCGCCAGTTGGAAAAAAGGAAAATGGATTTTCCCAAAAAAGACTGTTGATCCATTGAAAAAGTCAAATTGTCGCAGCAAGATTGAAGCTCCTATGAAACCTCATGGAATTTCATGCGGAGCCCATGGATTTAAGGGGGTAATATAATGAGCAAGTATCTGGATTTTCGTATGTGTGTAGCGTGCAGAAGTTATGCAAACCTTAAGAGCTATCAAGGTAATTTTGAGGTAACGATGTTACTGAACACACTATATATGACAGTAATGCAGTCAATCGAAAAACGGGACCTACTTCACATAAAAAGTAAAACGATCGAATCATGGTTGAACGATGAAGCAGTGAGAATGGAAAAATACGAAAATAAAATTACCAGTGACGAAATGGTGCAATTTCTGCGCAATGGGTTAGCCCATTTCAACATTTTAGTTGACCCGGAAGGAGCAGATGATGACCCTGAAAAGGATAGTATAGCGAGAATTTGTATTTATGCGCTGGATCAAGTACCGAAAAAATGTAAAGACTGCGAGCGTCTGGTAAAACGTAAGTGGACGCACAGAAAGTTGAAAGACAACGAGAATGTTATATGCTCATTTGAATTTACTGTTGAACAGTTAAGAAGATTTGTTGATTTGGTGTATAAATTGCAAAGTGAAAGTTTCTCCGACATAAAGAAAATGTGTGCTAAATGTCCATATGATTTAGTAGGAGCCTACCATGCCTAACGAAATAATACAGTTTAGCCTGAAGGAGCGCTTCGCCGTCCCATTGCCGGAGCTTTACTGCCGCATCGTGTTCTGACCAAGATCCCACCCGGAAATTTGAAAAGGATACGGGCAAGCCGGAGCTGCAGGGGGTGCATCATCTGCTTTTACGGCACCAATAACTTTGCTGTAAAAAAGCTGCTGCTCCGCGATAACGGCAAAACGGAGGACGACATTATCCTTTCCATCGAGCAGCGCACTGCAGATACCGCCGCAGATCCCTGCAAAGCAGGTAAAATCATTGCAAAGAATAGCACGGGGCGGAAAAGACGTCGAGACCGTTCTTGTGAAGCGCAATCATTTGCATATGCGCTACTGTGCAAAATAGAAAGGGGTTTTCTCATGCCCACCATTGTTGCCCTGGGCGAAATGCTCATTGACTTTGCTCCGGTGGCTGCCGACGCCGCCGGATACCCCACGCTAAAGGCCCAGCCGGGCGGTGCGCCCTGCAATTTCCTCGCCGCACTGCAAAAATACGGCTGCTCCACCGCTATGATCGGGAAGGTCGGGGACGACCGCTTTGGCCGCCTGCTCATTCAAACCGCCGCCGATTGCGGCATTGAGACCCGTGGTATCATAAAAGACACCGCTGCCTTTACCACCATGGCATTCGTCACGCTGGATGCTGATGGAAACCGGGAATTCAGCTTTGCCCGTAAGCCCGGCGCCGATACCTGCCTGACCGAGCACGAGGTGGATTACAGCCTGATCGACGCCTGCCGGGTGTTCCATTTCGGCACATTAAGTCTGACTGATGAGCCCGCGCGAACCGCAACCCAAAGGGCGGTGGCATACGCCAAAGCGCAGGGCAAGCTCATCAGCTTTGACCCCAACCTGCGCAAGCCGCTTTGGCCGGACGGCGCCGCGGCAGCAGCGCAGATGGAGTGGGGACTGCATCAGGCGGATATCGTCAAAATCAGCGATGAAGAAGTGGATTTCCTGTGGCACACCACTCCGGCGGCAGCGGCGCAAAAGCTGCTGCGGGAGTACGGCGTCCGCCTTGTTTATGTCACCATGGGCCCCCAGGGGTGCTATTTTGCCAACCGCAACGGCAGCGGCACGACCGCCTGCCCCACCGGCATCCATGTGGTGGATACCACCGGAGCCGGGGATATCTTCGGCGGCAGCGCCATGAGCCAAATGTTGAAGCTCGATAAAGCCCCGGAGGCGCTGTCGGCAGAGGACATGTCCGCCATCACCCGCTTCGCCTGCTGCGCCGCCAGCCTCTCCACCCGCCACCACGGCGGCATCAATAGTATCCCAGAGGAGCAGGAAGTGCTCGAGCTTATGCGGCAGGGGTGATGCCCAAGGCTGTCTCCACCCCCAACTCCCGCAACAAAAATCGCCACCCGTTACTCCCCATTTAACCTATAAATGGGAGAGTAATTGCGGTGGCTCACTATTTTATGGTCAAAAGTAGTTCAAAAAATCACGAGCGAGTGAATCAAATATTCATTGGCATTCACCCGATAAAAGTAGAGTATTTACTTCACTCTTTCTCAATTATTGTAATATTCATGAAGCTAAACTTTTCCTTATTATTTTTAAAATAGCCCATGGCACACAGCCTTAATTTCTTAATCAAATTTAAAGCATTTACTTCAAATGCTCTACTTTCAGTTTCCTCTGCGCCACAGCAGTAACGTATGGTGCTGCTCCCACCGTCAAATTCGTTTTGGTTAAAGTATAAAGTGAACTTATCCACCTTGTTCTGCTCTTGATGCACATCGCTGTTGTCATACGAAAGAGCGCCTTGATGAAGCAAATGATTTCTTAAACTATAAACAACATCAGCACTTAGATAGGGTCCGTTATTCCCTTCATATGTTTCATACTTTCCAACACTTTCGCTGTACCATTTTTTATATCGGCACCCTGGTCTTTTATTAGGGTATTCTGCCTTTCCACACCAATCCGGCAGAACCAACGCCAATGACAAAGCCGAAATATATGCACCTGCATCAATAGCCTTTTGGATATCATTGCAAATCAAATCTATCATTTTGCACCTCCTAAAAACTTAACATTCTATCTCATTAGTATTAATTCTGCTGTTTCATCGCCGTGATGTTCGGCTTTGTTTTGGTGTGAATTTCGGAGCGTGAGCACCACTTGCACGGAGAATCAGCCCCGGCATCACGGAAAAATAGCTCCACCCTAACGGACAGGAGAGCCAATAGCCCTTATACTGATGACAGCACGCGAAATGCGTGAAGTAACCATGGTGGCTTTTTGGTTTCCCCGCCCACCTTTCGGCGGCCGCCAAATGCCCTGTTTTCGCGCCTATCATAGCTTTTTATCGTCGGGCTTTGGCGCTGCGGGGCGCGGGTTTCAATATTTCACTATAGCCGATAAAGAACAACCGTTCGATTTGGCCATTTTGCCGATTGCTTCCATCGAACATTTGTGCTACAATTATTATGCAGAAAAAACAGACTCTGCATTTGAAAAACAATAAAAAAACGGCAGTGTAAAGGAGTTGGCGCTCCCTTACACCTGCGCAGGTGGCGTTATCACCTACACAACGGACTTCGTCCGCACCGCAAGAACCAGTATACCTTTTTCTTCGAAAGGAAGCAAGAGGAACCTTGCGGCTTGCGGTGAAATACCGTCGATTTGTCTTTTCCGACACCGTGTAGGCTTATGCCCTGCACGGTGTTTTTTCATTGTGAAAAAAGGAAAGGAGTGCAGTTGATGAACACTACACAGACCACCGGTTCCCCATGCGGGGAAATGCTCCTGCGGGAGTGGCTTACCTACTGGCTGGAAAACTATATCCGCCCGGTAGCAAAGCCATCCGGCTACGAGCACTACCGGGACAACGTCGAAAAACACATTCTCCCGCGGTTGGGAGATACCCCCATGTCGGCGCTTTCGCCCCGGGTGCTCCAGCAGTTCTTTAATGAGGAAGCACGCAGCGGCAACCTCCGCAACGGCGGAACGCTTTCTCCCAAAAGCATGCGCAATATGCGTGTCGTGCTGGATGTCGCGCTCAAGCAGGCTTTGGCGGAAGGCGTGATCGGGAGCAACCCCGTCCCGCTTACCGCCGTTCGGGCGGTTCGCAAGCCCCGAGTGCAGATCCTCACAGATGAAGCGCAGGCAAAGCTGGAGGAGTACCTTTTCTCCCATCGGCACAATTACCACGCCGGCATTCTGCTTGTCATGTTCACCGGGATGCGGTTGGGGGAGGTATGCGCCCTGCAGTGGAAGGATTACGACCCCGGGACGGGTCGGCTCCGGATCGGTCATACCGTCCGCCGGCAGACCAATTACGATGCTGCCGAGGGCGAAAGCCGCACCGTGCTGGTTACCAATGAAACCAAGTCCGATACCTCCGACCGAACCCTTACCATGCCGCCCGTTCTGCAGGAGTTGTTGGAGAACCAGCGCACCCGATACGCCCACAGATTCCATATCCCCACCGGCGAGGACTACATCGTCTTTTGCGGGAAGGGCACCATGGTGGATCCCGATAACCTGACCCACTACTTTGCACGGCTGCTCAAAAAGCTGGGGCTGCCCCATGTGAAATTTCATGCGATGCGGCATACCTTTGCCACACGAGCCATCGAAAACGGAATCGATGTTGCAACGGTTTCCGGGCTTTTGGGCCACGCCGATGTCACCACGACCACACACTTTTATGTGCAGCCCCGGGAGGCCGCCATGGATCAGGCCATGCGCAGGATCACCCCTGTCAGCGGCGGCAGCTTCCCAGTTGCAAATACCACCGAGCCGACGGCTCATATCAATCTCTAATTCTAAGGAGGATCACAAACCATGAGCAATCATTCCGAAGACCTTGAAAGACAGGAGGAAAGCGCTTCCCGCTTTCTCTTGCCCGAAATCATCGAGTATCTTGCTGCCCACGAATGCACCGATGTCTTTCATGTCCCCTTCGAGTTCATCATTCCGTTGAGCGATAAGCTGATGGCGGATGCATGCGCAGAATATCTGGGCTGGACCACCGGCGACGTCGTCTCCGTGAGCCTGCTCTTTTGGGTCATGGATCAGTACGATATGATGTCGAAAGAAGAACGCAGCCGTTTCCTTGAAGTGTACTGGAAGCACATGAAGATCAATCCGTTCTAATCGCCCTTCGTCCTGCCCTAAGGGGTAGGTTGGATCAAAGTTAATGTGCAGATTAGAGTTCATCGTCCTGTCCCGCCCCATGGGACAGGCAGATATACAACACCCCCACCCAAAGGCATCTGCTACCTGCGGGTGGGGGTTCTGCATTGTGGGGGCTCAGCATTGTTGCGGGTACTTTTCCTTATCCTTGCGTCTCAATCGGATTCCAATCCTTCTTTTTCTATCCCTTCTTTGTTTTTCTGCTGCCGGTTAAACACGCGTCTCATTGCTGCTTGGTAGGCCTCGGTGGTGTCCACGCGCTCCACATTGCCGTCTGCCTCCGGACGGTAGATTGCCTGTACCTGTGGGGGGGTTATTCCCGGGAATTTCGGCGGAATCCGGTGCTTTTTGAACGGTTACATAAACCGGATCGTTGGGGCATTTGGTGAAGATAGTGATATCTGCCTTGCCGGTGGTATATATGGTCTGGGAAGTGACGTTCCGGCAGGTAACCGGCTCATTGCCGAGCTTTACGGTGGTATTGGGGAAGAGGCTCAATAGCCGCCGCCGATCCAGCTTGTTCCGCAGCTCCAGCAGCTTGTCCTCATTCACATACTCGTATCTTGGACTGTCCGGGGTTTGCAGTCGATGCCCCATGAGATAATTCATGTCGTCACCGACAATTTGGCAGATGCTGGAGCAACAAGTCGCAAAGTTGCGCCGCAGAAGATAGGCCGTGGGCTCCTTTTCCTGCATATCGTTATCCATATTCCGCAGGTCATCAGCCGCACCACCGAAAGTCTTCTCGTTCAGCTTGCACTCACGCAGCATCTTTTTTATTGCGTTGGTGTAGGTTCCGTATGGGCAGTGCTCATCAAATGCCGTATCATCGTTCACAACAGGGAAGTCATTGATATCGATCGCGTCCCCCCATTCCGCCAGAATGTGCTGTTTTCTCCTCTCTATTAGTTCGACGAGTTCGGTGGGCACCGGCATCACACGGTAGGCGTTCGATGTCTTCAGATTTTCGACGATTTTGCCCTGCTGGTTCATCTGTCTTGCAACATTGAGCACCTGCAGATCGACCTTATCGGACATCTGCTGGATATCCCCGTATTTCAGTCCGCAGCACTCCCCGCACCGCAGGCCGAGGTACAGCATCATCATTCCTCCCATGTATACCCCGCTTTTATCCAGCAGCTTATCATTCAGCATCCGCACAAAAGTCGTCTCCACGTTGATACTCAAAGACCGCGGGATCTTTAGCGCATCGGTTTTATTCTGCTGCCGGGAGCCTGAATGCTGGTAATTGATCCAATAGCAACCCCAGGTGGGATCGTAATAACCTATTTCGGCACACTCGGCAAAGTGGCACAGCTGAAGGATCAGCATCCGCCGCTTCCGTATCGTTCCCTCCGCCATCGGCAGTTGATGACTGTCATTATAGTCGGCAATCATCTTGTTGATGCCGTCCTCATAATCATCGAACCCAAGGTCGCGGAATGACTTTTCCCCCTTGAGCTCCTTTATTACCTGTGCAATACGCTCCACAATGCGTTCGTACTCGGCCCTCGTATCGTCGTTCCACCGGTAACAGGCCGCCAGTCGGTCCAGCTTTTCGCTGAACAGCTTATCAAGCGGCATGCCGAGATCCTGGGCTTTCATTTGGGTAGCCTCCGGCTTTATGTGCTTCATTTATTGCTCTCCTTGTATTATAGAGTAGTAGTTATTAGAGCCCCTCTCCAAGGGCTGTGCTGCGCTGACCTTTCTTATCCGGGCCGACACACAATGGTTGCGCCGTGGGCGACTTTGATATCGATCCGCATGGGCTCATCCGCATTCATGATTCCTACTATCGTATGGCGCGGGACGCCCGGAATGACCAGGTTCTGTGCATTCTCCCGCAAGGGGGAAAACGCATGCTTTATCGGAGCTATCGGAGCCTCCCGGTTTTCGCAAACGATCTCACTGATTGCGAGATCCATCTGGGCCAGCATGGCGTGCATCTTGTGCGCATTTTTGTAGTCGATGTAATTCTTGGACACCGTGTTGTTCGGCGAATGCCCGCACAAATAACGGATTTCGTCATCGGCCAGCCCACTTCTGCGCCACAGGGCGGATGCACTGTTTGCGGAATGGGCGTCGCTGACAATATAGCCGAGGTCTATTTCTCGGTCACCGGCGTCTCGGTAAATCTTCAGCGATCTCCCTCCGGAGAACAGTTTTTTCATCTCCCTTTTCACGTTGTCCGGGGTAAGGCGTTTGCCCGATGCGTACAAAAAAAGAGGGCCATCATTCTTGTTGATGGCCAAAAGCTTATAGATCTCGCTTGCTATGGGAATGCACCGAACTCGTTTGTTCTCCGGAATTTCAGTAATGGTATACTTCGCTTTCTCCTTAGTCATCTGCTTATATACCTGCACACAGTGGGAATGGAGATATCCCTCTATCGGAAGGATATCCTTCGTATCCAGCGCACACACCTCCTTCATCTGCATCCCCATCAGCAGGCACATCAGGATCGCAATGTTCACCGCGGGAATGTCGCCTTTGCTCTGTTTCTTCACAAGCCAAAGCTCCCTGTACTCCCGCAGGGAGAGCGTCCGCTGCTTCATGTTGGCTGTGATGGCCTTGCCGGCGTTTTTATGCGGATTAAACCGTTTCGCGTAGGTTGTGTCTACTTTTCTGAATACAGATGGGTCTTTATCTCTTACATACCTGGAAATCACATTCCACAGGGTATGGGAATACTCACGAACTGTTTGCGTGTTTCCCCTGCTTTCGGCGACCTGATCGAGGCTCACCTGATCTCCATAGCTCCGGCGGATAATTATTTCGTGCAGGCGATTCCTCCCGCCATCCCCGGGCATGCGGGTAATATACCCCCTGATCTCATCACATGCAGCATGAAGGGCATCGTCGTATTCGGAGTCACTCATGTTGTCCTTGCGCAGAAAGCGTGTCAAGTCAAATTCTCCAAAGCACAGCATCATCCGTGTCATCAGCAGCCGCTTCTCCTTGATCGTCTCCTCTGCATCGTTCCCCCAGAACATACTCTCCACCTGCTTGTGCATGCTCAGCCAGTATTCCGCCATACTGATGCTCAACGACTGGCTGCCTGTGCTGCCCCCGTTTCGCAGTATGCTGGATGCAATAGTATCGCTGTACAATAGCTTGCACAGGGTTTTCTCCATGATACTGATGGGCGGCGGCAGGGGAGGAACCCCGGGTTTACGCAGCGATTCACTTTCCCGTTTGCGGCCGACCGTGTACTGCGTCTTTGTTCCTCTTATCCGTTTCTTCCCCTTGTACAGCGCCATCTCCAAACGATATGCCGACCGCGTTTTTACGGTACGTTCGGGGTGAAATCTGTAGCGGCATACCAAATCGCCGTACAACTTCAGCTTGTACCGTCTCTTCCGGGTTTTCGGAGCTGTCGCACTCTGCACAGTGCTTGTCTTTTCGCTCATTTCGTTTTCCTCCATTAAAATTAATACAAAAAAACAGGCAACCGTATCGATTGCCTGAAATTGCACGCAAAAAACGCCGCAAGTATTCCTACCTGCAGCGTCTGTTGACAGTTATTTTATTCTAGCTCTGGTAATTTATCGCCAGATATAATTTATCACCATAAATAGCATACCACTTGACATTCCGACGTTCAAGAGATTTTTGGGAATATTCACAAAAATTTAACAATTTAAAAGAGCGGTAACTCCCCCATTTCACTCGTTCAGGGTTGAAAACATCGAGCAAAAAGCGTTCTGATCCGGCGGAGACCTTGCATCGGTGCCCCAAAATCTGCGCCGCAACACGGGGAAAAGGGAGGAAGAAAATGAGCTTTTTGCTGGTAAATATCGGAAAAGGCTTTAACGACACCGGTGCATTTCAGCCTTTCGCAACATGCGAAAAAACCCTGCGAAAAGGGGAAATATAGGTCTTGACTGTCTTTCCTTCAAAAATGGAGCTTAACTGCTGTTTTTAAAGCTTCTTACCCCCAAAATCATTAAAAATAGCCACCACCCTCAAAAACGCATTTTTCTCTTCGCAAAATTCAGATGATTGCATAACGATATCAAGAAAATGAAAGCAAAACGGCGCAATTTTCCCGTGAAATTGCAAGGGAAAAAGCCCGCAAACCCGCTTGAATACAACAAAAAAGACCCCCACTCTTTCGAGTGGGGGCTTCTGGTTGCGGAGGGAGGATTTGAACCTCCGACCTCCGGGTTATCGCTTCGCGCCTCTTGCGGTGCCCGAAAAAATCTTCGCGCTATTCGCCCGCTCGATTTTTTCGACCGCTGCGCAAACGCCCTCCTCGCTGTATCCGCCACCGGCGGCGCTCGGGGGCGTTTCCCAACGAGCCACGCTCGTCGGTCTCATAACCCAGAGTTGTAGATGCAAACTTTCTCTACAAACATAAAAATATTCCTCACTCAAAATGAGTGAGGAATACTTTTCTGGTTGCGGAGGGAGGATTTGAACCTCCGACCTCCGGGTTATGAGCCCGACGAGCTACCGAACTGCTCTACTCCGCGCCGATGACACCTCTTTGGTGCCATATTATATTAGCACAAACATATTCCGCTGTCAAGCAGAAATTGTTTCACCGGGAATGAAAAAGCGCTTTTACTCCTCGGTGTGTTCCTCATGCTCGTCATTACACAGATATTCTACCAAATCCTCATCGTCCAGTTCTTCGGTACAGGCGGTATGATGGCGGCGCAGCAGTACCATGACTGCAGCAGCAGCGCCCAACAGCGCAATCAAAACGGCTATTACAGCACCCCAACAGCATTTTTTGCTTTTCATGGCTTTTGTCTCCTTTCTTCGGCTTATTGCCGCTTTTATTATAAACCATTTTATTTCAAATAGCAATCACCCGTAAAAAATGTTTTGGTATTCCCTGCAAATTATGTTATAATGCATATATCTGCAGCATTTCCGCACTTTTCCTGCCATTTTTTCAAAAACAAGGAGGCCCCCTTATGAAGCCAAATTCCTGCGAAGCCCTGCCCGGCAATTACCGCCTATCCCGTACGATTGACTTTGTCAATATGTCTCGGGAAAATGTCATCGGGCTGCTGCTTACCCTCGTGCTGTTGGTTGTTCCGGTGTTGCTGGCATTGCCAAGCCACCCGTTTAGCCTGATGTTTTCTGCACAGAACGCTTTCTTCTCTCTGCTGTATTGCGCCGGAGCTTTTTTGCTTATGGTGCTTTCCATGCGCCTACAGGCAAAGCTGCATGGCTTCTGCCTCTTTAAGACCTGCGATTGCCCCGTCGAATATGTCTCCATGGGCTTTTATCTGGTTGCCTGCACCGGCCGCATCTATGTCCGCCGCAATGCATGGCTTACCGCTACCCTCATTCCGGCATTTGTCTGGTGCGGTATGCTGCTTGCCGCCGCCTTTGTCGTCTCGGATCAGTGGTTTTGGCTTCCTTTCCTGATGTTCCTGGTCTCCCTCTCCGGCTGGGCAGGGAAATTTGTCGGTACGGCTG
>ULTN01056998.1_pt1 | contig 14681 bp, 22 predicted proteins | sample 1957681 | NCBI WGS metagenome assembly ULTN01 (sample SAMEA4835736, study PRJEB28245) | human gut metagenome | biome: gut microbiome; material: fecal sample | place: Denmark | collected 2008
TTAAATCCTTTTAGGAATACACCATCTTCATACGATACTTCCTCAACTTTGTTCATAAGGAATATTTTTACTAGGCCACTAGGCAAACACATACGTTTTGAATACTCGTAAGATGTGTTTGATTTGGCTTTCGCACCGCATACAGGGCATCCGTTTTTCTTTGTGGAACTTTTCATTCCAATATATTTAATTCTCATACTACTGCACCAACCCATGTGTCTTTTGAATTACATACTGACAAGATACCTAACTGTTCAGAATACGCTTTTGTAATATGTTCACGAACATACACACTAATTGAAATCTGAGCATCAGAATTTTCTTCTGAAATAAGAACATCACTACCATCTGTTTCTTCACACGTGCTACAACCACATTCACATCTATTCATTGCGATAACGAATTGTAGGAAGTCGCAGAATACAGGCAATAGACATTCTGGTATCGTTTCATATCCAGCTACATAACTGACAACGATTTTAGATAATTCATCACATCCACAATTGCACACATCTTTGTAGTCGATATTAGATAAATCAACGTAAACGATACTGTCGTATGGGTTATAAGAAAAATCTTTATCAACTTCTAGTTTGTGAGTAGTAAATGTAATTCTTTCTCTAGTGATAACAGATACTTCAATCGTTGTTGGATCAATCATTGGATAGAATAGCGGTATACGTACAATTCCTGAATCGCAACCACATTTCTTAAATTCACCAACATCAAAGACTTCCTCTCTTTGAGATGAGAGGAAAGTCTCACAAGGATGGTTTTTCCAACAAGTGATGGTACTAATTAAATCAATTAGTTCTCCAACATTCTTTTCAAGCTTATCTGCTTCTAAATCGCTTTCCTTTATGCACGAACAATAGTTTTTTAATTGTTCGATAATTTTTTCGTACATTATTCACCAATGTTGATTGGTACGATAGTTGTTGGTTTCAATACAAGGTCTAATCCGTTTAATGTATCTCCTAATGTAGCTGCTGACATTGGAATACCTTGGATAACCATTAATCTGTTTGCATCTGTTCCAAATGCACATCCAAAGTTGTAGTAGTAATCACATTGAGTACCGCATCCTTCAGATGGTGTATCTGTAGCACCGAATGTATGACGTTGGAATTTTTCAGATGGTTGGAAAGTAGTTCCCATTACCAAACCTACTGTATTTCCTTCTAATACCCATACATCACCTGTACCTTTTGTAATGTCACATGGAACTAATTTATCTGCGATAAATCCATGTCCTTTAAATGTGACTTCGCCTGTTTCTTTATTGCGAGTCCATCCATCAGGATATTCACCATTGAATTTACCTGGAACGATAACAGATTTAATACCTTCAAGTACTAATGGGTGACAAGCAAATTTGTAATCGCCATCTCCTAAAGCTGCCAAACGTAATGCAACTGAATCAAATGCAGATAATACGTTTGTACCTACGATTTTGATAACTGCTTTATCTTCCATTACTTCCAACAATCCATGGAATGGTTTTAATGTAGCAGTACCTGTAGCCATTGTTCCTAAAATTACGTTAATAGCAGTGAAGTATGCCATTGAAATTAAATCCATACGTTTCTGAGCTTCTTTAATAGTTTCTCCTTCACGTTGGAAGTAGCAAACCATGTCATTCGCTTTGATTTTACGTGTTTCATTTACTAAGCTATCCATAATAGGTTCGCAGCTCTTTAAACACAATAATGCCAATGGAGCATTGCTACCGCATTTAGCTAAATCTAATGGAACCCAGCAACATTCACCTTGTGTTGATTTAGGTTCTGTTGTTCCGTATGTGAATGGCAACTGAATATAGAATTTGCCATCTTCTTTTTTTGTAACACTCCATGCTCCTCGGTTCATAGCACCTTGCATCTTACGTGAAGCTGGTGTGTTCATTAACCAAGAAACTAATGGGAACACGTTTTGGAATGGATTGGCTGGTGAGTTGTCTGAATAATCAGTACCGATACCAACTGTTCCTGCATTTGATTTAGAAGCGTTTGCTGCTAAATTCTGTCTTGCTTTTTCATAATCAATATAAGCTCTTGAGAATGATGTTAAATCCTCGATATTAGAACTTAGACGTTCTACCATTCCTGGTGTAACTGCCATTTTTTCTAATAATGTGTTATCAGGATTTGTAAATAATAAATCTAACATGGTTTACCTCCTATCCCCACATATCTTCGCTAACTTTAGAAGTAGAAGTTAATTTTTCTTCTTTATTTTCTTTATCGTTAGCTTGTCCTGAGATTAAACTAGACAATCTGTCTAATGTGCTTTCTGCTTTCTTTTCAAATTCTGTTTTTTCTTTCTTAGAATTTTTTAATTTTTCTTTTAATTCGGCATTTTCTTGTTCTAATGCTTCAACTTTTGCACTTAAAGCTTCAAAAGCATCCATGAATTTGTTGATTTTTTCCATGTCATCCTTAGACATTTCAACAGTTTCCAAAGTTTCTTCGCCTTTTTTAGCTTCTTCTTCGTTTTCAGTACCTTCTTCTTTACTTTCAAGTTCTTTTTCTTCTTTTTCTTCCTCTTTGTTTTCTAAAGCTTCATTCTTATTTTCTTCTTTATTTTCAGAACTCAACTTTAAAATCTTTTCCCATAGGTTCATTTCTGAGTCTCCTTTACTGTTTAAATTTTCGCCTGTACTGTTTACATTGGCTGGATTTGCAACAACTGAGAAACCAGCAATCTCGATTTCGTTATAGAATGGTGCATTAAATTTGAATGACGATTCCAAATCAAGTGTTCCTCTCAGTTCTGCACTAATGCTCAATGGTATTTCTTGCTTCAATAAATCTTGCACAATGTGCAATTCCCTATTTAGTTTGACGTTTACATCAAGGCCTTTTCTTCCATCCCCAATATCGACAACTGTTAAATCATCTTTAGTCCATGTACCTAAGTTTAAAGGGAGTGATGCAATGTCAATGTGAGCTAAGTTGATATATCCTACATAATCCGAACTCAAGCTATCGTAGAATGCTTGTACTGCCCCTTTTTTGATGTATAGACGAATATCATCTCCACCCTCATATGTTATTGCCCCCTCGTCAATAAGACGTGTTGGCTTGTTTTCTACGTACCCTGAGGATAGGTTTACACTGACATAATGGTTTTCTTTATCTACGCTCGATAAAGTGATTGCATTGTCGTAAAATGCTTTTCCTTTTTTTCTACGCTCAAGGCTATCTTTAATGCTTGATACATATGTTGGAACTCTTTTCTTTTGTGGCATTATTTCTTAGTCTCCGTTTCTACTACGATTACGGGCTTATAGAATAATTTCTGAATCCTTCCACCACATGAATTACATTTCTTGACTTCGTATGGAATCTTTGCTCCTTTTAAGATTTCTTCCATTGTGGAATCGTATCTCTTTTGAATAGTTTTGTTTCTAAGTGCTTCTAACAAAACTTTATCTTCGGGAATCTTGTATTTCTTCTTAGGCTCTAGAACTACATATCCGTATAGCAAAGTACCGCTATCTAATTTTGAATAAACGTCAATTTGCGTTTTTTCTTCGATAACATCAAGAAGTTTCAAATACTGTTTTGCGTTCTTTGCTGCTTCTTCCAATGCGAACTCATGTCTGCCATTTTGCTTTAAGAAAGCATTTCTTTCTTCTAGGGAATCGAACCAAGTAACACCGTTAATAGTTTGTACGTTGTTTTGCATGGTCTCTCCTTCTAAGCATCATGGCATTGATCGTCTGTATACTTTGTTTCTGTTTGTTCTGAGCGTTCTACTTTTGCTACATTGCAGAATAAGAATGAAGTCCAAGTTGTTACTGTTTTTTGATTAGGTGATTGACCTGTTGTAGTAATAACTGGATACTCAAATCCAATAGCTCCGTCTTGGTCATTCAATTTGTTATGCCAAGCAGTGTTAAAAGCAGTCGCATCTTTTCCTGTTAAAGTGATTGGGTTTCCATACCCTTCTTTAAAAGTGATTTTTACAGTGAAACTACGTTTAATTGACATTTATGTATCTCCTTTCATTATCTTGCATATAAAAAGGCAATACTTCGAAATATGCAAAAATCTATATAGACAGTGAAAACTGTTTATACCTTTTGTTTATTTCCAAATATTGCCTTGTTTTTTTCTTTTTACTTCTAATTAAAACTCTAATGTATCTTCTACTTCTTCTGTTGGATTATTACCAATCAATTTAAAAATCTTGACCATTGATTCTTTGTTCAATTTTCCTTTGAACTCGTTGATAAATTCTGTATCTGAAATATTTCTTTGACCAATTAAGAATAAATCAGCATTCCCTTTTGAATCTTTCTTAGCTCCAATCTGATATACAGGAATTGTAGTTGTATATACACGTCCACTTGCCTGTTCTTTACAAGCTCTGTAGTCTGTTACGACTTCGTAATATACATCTTTAACAACTTCTTTTTCTTTCTTCGTTTTTTCATCAACAATCGTCTCTTTTACTTCAACTTTTCTGTATCTGTTCTCAAAGAAAGAAGTTGGAACTGCAATTGCATTGGCTTTTGTTTCCAAATATCCTAATCCATCAGGTCTCATAGGTCTTTCACCAAATTCAACCTCTTTACCTTGGATTTTCTCTTTTACCAATCCAATCTTGTTGATTCTCTGTGCATCTTCAAATGAATATAACGGAGTCCCATTCAAACTTCCTAGGGGTGTTACCTCATTTTCAGATAAGATACTTTTTAAAATATCCATTTCCATTTTATTTTCTCCTCTCGCTATAGCGTTTTCTCGATAGAATCCATCATTCTAGTAACTGATTCCATCATGTGATTCTTTGTGCTCTTGTCTAACGATTCTGCTCCGTTTACAATAGCACCTACGATTTGAGTAACTGACAAGGCCAATTTATATGTCTTTGCAGACTTGTCTTGCTGTTCTTTCAATTCGTATTTATCAAAATAAACCTTTGGTACACCTAATTTCTCGCTTAACATAGGAGAAATCTGAGTGGCGAACCTTTCTCGCATTGGTACGATTGTATTTGTCATGGCATTATCTATGATTCTTTCCATAGATACGTTTCCTGATACATCCCCTAAACCAATCAATTCAGGAGTAAGACCGAAACACTGACAAATAATAGAACCTTCCTTCATTTGAAGGTATTCCAAGAACTCCGTACCTTTTGTAACACGAGGCAAGTGATCCATTTTTTCAAAAATAGAACTTGCAAGGATTACATTGTCTGATTTTGAATTTCTGATTTCCTGACCTAGACGTTTAGCCTCAATTCTTGCTTTGTCGGCTCTGTCTGCTTTAGAACTTGATGATTCGTCTAAAACTTGGGAAGCCGATAAATCAATCGTATCTCCCTTGGCAAATCCATCTTTTAGCCAAAAAATCAAACGTCCTGGGCCATCATACTGAATATCGTAGTTCAAACGCTCGTAAACCGCACCTAATAGCTTTAGTCGTTGTTTATCACGCAATAAACAAGATAATCCGTTCTCATTGTCTGTTCCGTTTCTCAAATTGCAGAAATTATCAGGAATCTCTACAATGATTGTTCCGTCTTTTGACATTAATTTGCCTGTTTTAAGAAATAACGCTTCGTCAAAGTCGATTTCATTTGTTCCCAATGATATAGGTTCTTTATCGTCTGCCGACATAGCATAACAGATAGGAACTCTAAATCCTTTATATTCATCATCTTCACGCATGATGGAAACATAATTACGATAATTCTCTGTAACAATCCCTTTATCTTCGTCTAGCCAACGAATACCGCATTTTCCGTACAATAATGACTGCATAATAGCATTTTGAAGTACGGAATAGTTTGTGACACCCTGTACATTGTGTTTGTAAAGGAATGGCATAAGAACATTCTTGTCTAAATTCTCATCGCCCGTTGTGATTCCGTTTGAGAATATAAAGTCAATAACCTTACCGACAACATATGGAAGCGTTGGTAGATTTTCTATCATCCAATCAATCTCATCAAACTGATTCTTAAAGTTTGTCTTTATAAATCCGTTGATGCAATCTGAATTGCAGTTTAACATAGCTTCCATTACCTTTTCGGCTTCGGTTTCTGCATTAGAACTGTGAATATTTTGCGAAATATTAGGTGACACATAGGTATTGGATGCTAGTTTAACTCTATCCTTTTGTCTTTTCTTTGTTCTTCGACTCAAATTAGCACCTCCTAATCGTTCTCTGCATACGCAAGTATTTCACCGCTTAGATTATACATTAAACAACTGCGGACAGAAAGTACCGAGGAATCTAGGGCATCAGGAGAGTGTCCTAAGCGTTGTTTTATCTCTTCCTTAGGAATAATGGCTATCTTCTTATTGTTCTTTGATACAGTCCTTGTAGCAAGCAATTCAGGCTTCAATCTTTTGGCAACTTCGGTCGTGAAAGTCAATTTCTTACTGTCCATTAGCTGCTGAAAGTCTAAATACATTTCCGCTCTTAGATTAAATGCATAAACCGCACTGTAATGTCTTGCTTTGATACGTGTTTTTGTTGGCCCACCTTGGAAATTGACACCTTCAAGGATAAATCCTAGCTTCTCAGAGTATTTTGACAATCCTTCGGTCAACCAAGTACCGAAACCAACGTCAACACAAACATATTTTATGTTTAATGTCTCGATAATCTTAACAATTTTAGTAATAATCTTCTCAGATGTGACTCCTTGCACCCAAACACCCTCTTTAAGATTGTAAATTGTCTCTATTTTGCAGTTTCCGTATCTATTTTGGGAGCATAAAGCAACATCTATACCGTCTTTTCCTGTATAAGCCGAGTCAACACCTAAGAAAAAACGCTTTTTATAGGAACTATCGACTTTATCGTCGTCTAAAGTCATTGTTTTAAACATACTTTCATCTGAAAATTCCTCTAATTCGCATACTAAATAACGTTGGCAAGTACTTCTATTCTTGTAAAAATGAGAATTTAGTATCTGAGAAGCACTTTTCATACGATCTTCTTCGTATGCAGTACGTACATCCATCCAAACAACTAATGTTCCTTCGGGGTATTTGTCGTTTGTCATGCAATCGTAGAACTCTCCTCGTTTGTGGGGGTTTGAAATAGCAATTTCAAGCTCTTTTGAACCGTCAACACTTGAAAATTCCCTTCGTCCTATCTCGGCATACGCATCTTCACTGACTTGGGCCGCTTCGTCAATAATATAATCTCCACCCTTACCGATAGCGTTATTGTTCTTCTTCGGGTCTACACTGTTTCCACCTAATGTAACGATTTCTACACATCCTCCACCCTTGAATGAAATTTTAGTCTTTGAAGTAGAAGTCTGCAATTTTTCAATCTTGTTTCCTGAATCTAATACGGAACTTTGAATAGACTCGTCTGCATTTTGTAAATGTCCAATTACTTTTGACATGATGATAGTTGCGGTTTCTCCTGTTGCGGCCGCAATTCGTACTTGATGTCCTTTATACGCACGATAAATAGCAATCATGCCTAAAGTCCAGCTTTTGCCATACTGAGAAGTAGTAATTGCATAGATTGTATCGTACCCTTCTACAACCGCACCGAACAACATAGCTTGTGTAAAGTGAAGATTGACTTGAAAATATGTCAAAGCCTCTCTTGCACCGATAACAGCAAGTCTAAAAGCCTCTTGTCTAGAAATATTAAGTCGTTTGTAATGTTCTGGGATATACCCTCTCGTCCAATTCTTTAATTTATACTTCGGGGTAGCTTCCTTCAACAACCTAACAACTTCTTCTTGGCTTTTATTAATAGCTTTAGCTTCCTTTAAGTCCTCTACATCCTTAGAATACTGTTCCGTAACACTAAGATTCTGTTTCTTCACTGTTTTCTTCCTCCTCGTGTTCTATTACCTCGGCATCTAAAAACTCACTTCCCATTTTGATTCCTAATATATCGTTGATTCTTTCTTCCGCAATCGCTCTTTTCTGTTCAACAGTAATATTATTTACACTTCCAACATTTAAAATATTGCTCTTTCCAATGCCATCCATTCTATTTAGTTCCTTTAAACATCCAAGTCTGTCTTTCATGTCCTTTTCTTCGTCTTGAATGTTATCGCTAAGCCATTGTCTTCGTTGCTCTACTGTCATAACACTTCTTTTGTCTCTCTTTTTTACCCTCTCATGTATGACATTCCTAAATAAAGGACTGTTTAATATCTTATATCCCTTGTTATAAGCACTCTTATCGCTTAAATCAGGACGAATCTTTTGCATGGACTTCGTAATATTCCCACTCTTTGAATACTCGTCAAAGAATCTCTTAGCTTCATCTTCACGCTTTAATTCTGAAACACTCTTTGCCCTTGGCATACTCTCATCCTCTCTTTCTCTACCTCCCTACATTATAAATGATTTTATTGAGGACGTTTTTACCCCTATAAAAAACACATGAACTCATTTTTTTCAAAAATCGAATTTTCGTTTTCTAAAAATTTTTATCTAAAAAAGGGGGTGGCTTTATAATTTATATTAGTTTTTTATTTGATTAGAACTCTGTTGTGTATAGTGCTATGTGTAAAAAATGTGGTTTGGTCGAGAGGGAAGGCATGGGGTGTGTATGGTCGTCGATTCCTGTTGCGTTTTTCAAACTATAGCAGCAAACCCAACTTTATAGAATGTATGCAATTCATAGACAATTATTCAATCATCAATTAAATACTTTCAGAAACTTAAGAAGAAAAAGAAGAAAAAAGACAATAAAAAAGCTAGTTAAACAATTAAAGTTTTAACTAGCATAATAGAATTATAATAATAAATGTTATGATAAATAATAATATAATCCAAACATAATACTTAAATATGAAAGCAAGAAGTAGAATAAATACAATTATAGTTGAAAGTTGCTCAATCATCTATCAACCCACTTTTTAACAATAACTTCTTGTAGGAACAATAATAGCTTGATTATCCGTTTTTTCATCTATGACTAAAGCTGGCTTTAATTCACCATATAAACGCATGACTAGTTCCGTAGTTCCTAATATATCGCATATCTTTTTTAAGTTGTCAGCGTTGAATAAACATTTATAACTTCCACTATTTAATTCTATAATCTTCATGCCGTCTTTTTCTTCTATTTGTTTAGCTTTAAGCTTGGCAATGATGTCTTTAAAGTTAATATTTACAATTTCACCATAGTTTTTATCTGGCAAGACTCTCTCAATTTCAGGATATTTATTTTTTTCTTTTTCATTATCCCATAAAGGCAAGTTATAGAATGTTTTAAGAATAAATGCAATATAACTATCTGCAAAAACTTGAACTTCTTTACCATTTATAATAGTTTGGCACGCATATGCCAGGCAATTTCTACCACCTGAAAAACGTTTTTTATTATCATTCAAAAATTTTAAAGCTTTCTTTTGTGAATCTTGTTTCCTATTTTTTAACCCCATACTTTCATTATATACATCTATTTTAAGTTCATTTATAACATTATCTAATAATTCAGCATTATATGGATTTTCTTTTAATTTTAATAATTTATTTAATATTGTTTCAGCTTTCATTTTTTTAACCTCATTTCTATCTATAGACTATACGTAAAACACGCAAATAACAACATCAGCACCCAAAACATGAAAGTGCATGACATAATAATATATAATTTAATAAGTGCTAGTTTGAGCACTTCTGAGGTGCTCAAACTTTCAATTTGTTTTCTTGAATACATATAATAAAACCCCTTTTATATATCCATGTATGGATATATATCTTTATCTTTATAAATATTTTTTATGTTTCCAACCGCTAGACTATTATATTCACTGCATATTTTTTCTAGTTCCTTTTGTTTTTCGTATGCTTTTTTATAAAGCTTTTTTAGTTCTTTTATTCTTTTAGGTATATTGTCTATATATTCTTTACTAGTGTAATAAATTGTAAGGTCGTTTAATTCTGGAACTTGTATTTTATTATCATCTAGCAACTTTTTATTTTTTCCTTCTATGTATTTGGTACCGCACTCAATATTATAATCATTATTACTAAATTCTAATGGAGTAATATGATATTCTTGTGTATATCTATCGCTGATAAAAAAACTACAGTTTGTTTTTTCTTTTATTTCATCTCTGATTTTTTGCTCTGTTTTTGGGCCATAAGGCTTGCCTTTATACTTTGCAAGTACTTCTAAAACTTGAGGCATTATATCATTGAATAAAGCTATTTTTGCGTTACTATTCAATATTTTAATAGTGATTTGTAATTCTTCCTTTTTTTCTTCAAGCTTTACAATATCATTTTCTACGGTTTTCATTTTTTCATGTCTTTCCTTTATATTCATAATATTTAAGTATGTTTTTCTTATTTCTTTTGTTTTTTCTTCAACTTCTTTTATCTTTTGCCGTGTTTGGTTTACTTCTTTTATGATGTCAGAAAATTTTTTCATATAATATGCCTCCTAAATTATCCGCAAATGCTCAATGTTACTATATCCACACTAAAACCATTTTTATGACCAAGTGCATTTTTTTCTATAATATCTAAAACTTTATGGTTGTTGTTCCATGTTTCTGTTTTTATAATAATATATGGGTTTTTCATAATATCTTTTTCACGATAACCGCCATGCTTTTTAACGATGTTTTTAATAATATTGTCGTATGTTTGATATACATTGTTTTTTAACATTTTATTGCACCCCCTAAATATATCTGGATTTTAATCTGCCACGATATAAAGAAAGCTTTTTAAAACAATATTCTTTTTGCGTAAAGTCATAATCATAGACAAACCATGTTTCATTTTCGTTATTAATATGATATTTGTTTTTATTCAAGATATCACACATTTTTTTCGCATTGCTATTTGGTGCGAAAAAACTATCGTTTCTACTATGCATAAATTCTAACCCTTTTTTAGTCTTTGCTATTAATTTCATATTTTCTTTTTTAACCCCGTACTGATATAATAATGACGTATATATATTTTTGGGGTTTGCCTCCATTTTCTTCTATATTATATATATACGCTTTTTTTATGTCTTTTTGGTGGTCGCCCCCTTTCATCATAGTTATTATACCATGATATCGTTAAATAATCCACCACTTTTTTTACTTTTTGTTCACGAATCGTGAATATAATAGCGGAAATTTTTATACCACACCGTGTTTTTGTCTACAAATCGTGAACAATTTACAAAATACAAAATATACAAAATGCAAAATTTTTCGCCGATTACAAAATACAAAATACAAAATTTATTTTTTATATTGACAAAATTTTGTTTTTGGAACACTTCAAATGTCCTTTATTTAAAGGAATTTCATTTATTTTCGTGAATAATTGTTAATTAAAACAAAAAAGACAATAAAAAAACCCATCAAACTTCATTAGAACTTGATAGGTAGTTAATACTAGTAATAATAGTGTATATATCTTATTCTTATAGGGTTTGGAAGGCTCTGTGGAGGACGTAGCTCCCCTTTTCTTCTTTCCCCCGAAGTCAAAACCCCTCTTTATCTCCCCCGAACCTCTTTCCTATTATATATATGCCGAGGGACTAAGATATATTGTTTTCATAGATCAATCACTTTAAAATATGCAGAATACGTAAGACTATTTATAATATAGGCTCTGTTAATACAGAACCTTAAACCATACAATCGACAAGATATAGAATTAATAAAGAATTTCTAAAGGAGTATGAAGTGAAATATCTGCCTATTCATTCCAGTAGTAGTATATGACTACGCTATGACAATTTATGAACCAACTTAAACCAATTTTGTGTGTAAACATTATGGAACTTATCGTGTTTATTACGCATATTTGACTGTATGGACGTTTCTATATCTCTGAATTTACTTGTTTTGTTTCTTTTCCCCCGACTTCTGTTGCGTTCCTAGGCTATATATTGCATTATTTTCTGTTGCAATTGTAGCCATTGGATTTGTAGGGGCCATTGAAGAATACGGGGCACAATTTTCATTGCGTTCATAGGGCGTTATTTCTATTGCACCATCCCCCGTCAATTAAATATTGCACTTACACCGTTATAATATCCTCAGGTCTCCCCGAGGCACTCAATTCTGAGTAAGTAGAAGTAAAAAATGTCTCGTCAAGGAGTGGCAATATTTGGTCTTTTTAGGTACTCCTTAACTATATATATTATACCATTTTTCAATGCAGACGTGTGAAAAAAATACGATAAAAAAAGGCTATTTGTTAGTAGCCTCTTTCTTTTCTCTTTCTAAGTCTTTTAATATCAATTGCCTTACATAATCTGCTTTGCTTGGAACTGAATTTAACTTTTCTAGAATCTCTTTATTGTTCTTTGTAATATATTTCAGGCAAATTTGACTTACGTTCTTTTTCGCATACTTATTATTTGCCCTCATCTTTGCTTCACTTGTTTTTGCCATATTTTCCACCTCTATTCCATAACATCAATGATATTTGACTTCGGCTGCCAAATACCTCGAACAAAAATAGATTCTTCGTCCTCTGTTTCAACTTTATCGGTTTCGATAGTGGTTTCGTGAACATTATTTCTGTAATATTCCACGTATTTTCCTAAATATTCAGGCTTATCACAATACCTTCCGTTTCTTCCGTAAACATAACCATGTTCTTTTTCCCATTGTTCCTTAGTCATTTTCTTTTCCTCTTACTTTCTATTGCTTAATAACAGTTCTTTTCTTCCCATTCTGCGATTTCGTCTGCATCATCAATAATTTCACCATCTTCGCAAACTAGCATTGTTTCTCTTGACCCATAATCGACAATCTGATAATTGTCAGGCAATTCATCTGCCCATAAATCCACACCAAATAATTCAACATTGAAATCGTCTTTATATAATACGTTTGCTACTGCTTCTACGATTCCTGAATTTGTAAAACTGTGATACCCAATATGTACTTGTTTCATGTTATGTCCTCCTAAGTACTTTTCCTTACACCCATAGTATATCATACAATAATACTATTGTAAATAATTAATTTAATAAATTTTTAAATTCTTTTGCACAATAAAAAGGCTATAAACATATTTACCGTTTTAAACGTGTTTTTAGCCTTTTCTTTATTTACCCTAATAAATACTCATCTCAATCTATTTTGCTCGTTAGAATCACTTCTAGACGTGTTTAAATTGATTTTAAGAGTTTTTTCTTCTTTTTCTACGTAAGTTGTAGTCTTTATTAATCAAAATCTGTAATATCATTGTTCTGTCAACTAGATATTCAATTCCATCACTATTGAAACCAACGATATTACACCACCAACGATTGTAGGTATAAGGTTTAGTCAATACAATTTGCACTAATTCTGTTTCATCAAACAATGTTGCCATTGCTACATCCCCTGCTCTTAGACCGATATTGCCATGGTAATTAAACCATCCTCCGCAGGTTTCTTTGAAATGCTCGTATTCTGTATCTCTTCTAGGCATCTAGATAATTCCTATCTGAGTTAATAATGCACATTTTACTTCTTTTTCTTCTCGTCTATCGAGTGGTTTGATATGCCACTTAACATTTTCTTTGTTAATCGTTAAGATTTGCTCTGCTTTTGCCATTCCATATTTATGTCCTGTATCTACCATTACGTGACATGGTAAGTCCGTTCTTTTTAAATTGCTAGTAATTGGAATTACATTCACTGTTTTACTTCCTTTATTTTGAATGTCGTTTGAAATAACGATACAAGGTCTCCTTTTATAAAGAATTGTATTACTGTATTTCGGTAAATCACACCAGTAAATGTTATTGTTTAGGATTTCCATAATGATAACCACCTATCCTCTCTAATTTATCCTCTAAATTTCTGTTATGCTGCTGCAACCCGTATATTTTCCTATCTCTCTCAATTAAAGCTTGTTTGATTAATACCATATCGTCATAAAGTGCATATAATTCGTTTTTCTTTAAAGCTTCTTCTATGTTTTTAAAACTTGTCTCTACTAGATTCGTTTCTATCATCTTCTTCATTCCAATCCATACCGTACACGTCATCTACTGCATCATCATTTGTATCTTCCTTAATTGGAACACGTACAATTTTAGTTCCAATTCTATGAGTGAATAAGATACATACTGCCCAAATTGGATGAACATGAATCACCATGTATGCAGTAAATATCATTACCGCTATATTGTGAATTGCCATACTTAAATACATCATTTTGCTACTTTATCCTTCGTATATTTTGAAGTCATGCTTTGAGCTTCTACCCCTTCTTTTTCCAACGCAATATTCCAAATATCATTTAATAATGAATCTACAACATTGCATGAATCACTGTTATCTACATCAGGAACACTGATTTTCAATTTAATTTGTACATTCGTACTTTCTTTAGGTTTATTTCGTTTCTTCAAACCCATCATAAGACACTCCTCTATATGTATACATATACTTTCTAACTTCATATTCCGCTTTGTTGAGATCGTCAATCAATCTACAATTTTCAAGTTCCAATTCGTTTATACGTTCTGAAACAATTAATGAATAAAGGAGCATTGAAGCTATTCCACCTATGAAAAATCCTGCAAAGAAATATATCATCATAGCCACCCCAATTCTTCTGCTTGATTGTTAATAGCTTTTAATAAATCGCTTTCAATTGCCACCTCAAGAAAATTACCATCTATTACAATTACTTTTTGTAATAAATTAAATATGATTTCTTGATAATATAATGAACCTTTAGTTTCTATTAAGTATATTATTTTTTCGTTTTC
>ULTN01039919.1_pt1 | contig 14334 bp, 13 predicted proteins | sample 1957681 | NCBI WGS metagenome assembly ULTN01 (sample SAMEA4835736, study PRJEB28245) | human gut metagenome | biome: gut microbiome; material: fecal sample | place: Denmark | collected 2008
ACTATGCGCATCACCCGACGGAGATCCGCGCGACGTTGACCGCTGCCAAGAACTATCCGCACAAACGGCTGGTTCTCTGCTTCCAGCCGCACACCTACTCGCGCACCAAGGCATTTTTAGAGGATTTTGCCGATGTGCTCTCCCTCGCTGATGTGGTTGTCCTTGCCGACATCTACGCCGCCAGAGAGAAAAATACCTACGGCGTCTCCTCCCGCGATATCCTCTCCAAGCTCAGGGAACGCGGCACGGAATGCTATTATTTTCCGTCATTTGAGGAGATCGAAAAATTTTTATTAAAAAATTGTGTAAACGGAGACTTGTTGATAACTATGGGCGCCGGAGACATTGTAAATGTTGGTGAACATCTTCTCGGCAAATAAGTTATCCACTTTATCCACATTCAATTGGGGAAAACTTCAACTTTTGAATGTGGATTTTTTTGTTTACATAATCCTTATACACGTTTCCTGCACTTTTGCCGCCTTTGCCGTCTTTTGCGCCAAACCTTTCGCTTCCATAATCCGGTTTCCACCGGATTCGTTTTCTTTATCCACATTATCCACATTTCTGCGGTCGATTGTCTGTGCCGGATGTGTTCCGGAAAAGATACTTCTCATTCCAGTTTTCCTGTGCTATAATGCATCAGGGAATGTCGGCGGCTGCCGTACATTTCGCTTGTTACGTTTGAGAAAGAGGAGTCGGTTTCAATGGCCAATATTAAGCTACACAGTGACAGTCCAGTCTCTGCAACCAGTGTTTCCAACACGTTTATCGATGAATATATGTCTGATGCCAACGGGGAATTCGTCAAGATTTACCTCTACTTGCTGCGCCTTATGAATGCACCGCAGGCGTCTTTTTCCATTTCTTCCATCGCGGACAAGTTCGAGCACACGGAGAAGGATGTCAAGCGTGCCCTTGCCTATTGGGAGCGCATGCATCTGCTGCAGCTTGAATATGACAATGATAAGAATCTGACCGGTATCCGCATGCTGGATTCTTCGTCCAGAGATGCCGCCCCGTCTGATCCGGGGACTTCCGGAACACAGACAGAGCCAGCCGGCGCACCGGCACAGAACGCCCCTGCTTCCGCCGCTTTGGCAGAAACACCGGCACCGGCGCAGACAGTTCCTTCCAAAAAGAGCTATTCCGCGGACGATATTTTGAATTTCCGCCAGAATGAATCCGTCGCAGAGCTGTTCTTCATCGCAGAGCGTTATCTCGGCCGCACCTTAAGCGCCACCGACATCAATACGCTTCTCTATTTTTATGATGTGCTCGGATTTTCCACCGAGCTGATCGTATACCTGATTGAGAGCTGTGTGAGCAACAATCACACCAGCATCCGATACATAGAAAAAGTCGCACTTGGCTGGGCAGATCAGCATATCACGACCGTCGAGGAGGCCAAGCAGGGTTCCCCGGTTCTTGGCAAAATGTACTACGCCGTGATGAACGCGTTCGGCATTACCGGACGCAAGCTGGTTTCCACCGAGATCGCTTATATCAGCCGCTGGACGAACGAGTACGGTTTTGACTCTGACATCATCCTTGAAGCATGCAAGCGCACCATGGCAAGTCTGCATCAGCCGAACTTCAAATACACGGATTCCATTCTTTCCGACTGGAACAAAAAGCAGGTTCACCATCTGTCCGACATTGCAAAACTGGATGCGGCGCACCAGGAACGCAAAAAAAGTTCCGCTTCCGCTGCCGCCAATACAGCATCCAAAAACAAGTTCAACAATTTCACGCAGCGCTCCTACGACTACGACGAACTGGAGCAGATGCTTTTGACCACGAACGCACACTGATTTAAAGGGGAAACAGATGCCGCTAAGCAATTCACAGTATGACGAGATATTCCGCAAATATGACGAAAAACAGTTAGCCAGCCAGCACCAGCTCGAGCGCCGCACAAAGGACGTCTACGCCCGGATTCCGGCGCTTAAAGAGATCGATGACGCGATCGCTACCTGTTCTGTCGAGCAGGCACGCCGGCTGTTAGACGGAGATGAGGCCGCTCTGACCACGCTCCGTGAAAAGCTCTCGGACTACCGAAGACAGAAGGAGCAGCTGTTGCAGGAGCACGGGCTTACTTCTGATTATCTGAAGCCGGTGTACCACTGCCCGGACTGCAAGGATACCGGTTATGTGAACGGCAGACGCTGTCACTGTTTTGAACAGGCAGCCATCAATCTGGTCTATACCCAGTCCAACTTAAAAGAGATTCTGGAACGTGAGAATTTTTCCACGTTTTCCTTTGATTACTATTCTGCGGATGACATCAATCCGGTAACCGGACGCTCGTCCCTTGAGACAGCAAAGGATGCTGTCGCAAAATGCCACGATTTTATCGATCATTTCGACAGCACGTTCTCCAATCTTTACCTCTACGGAGATACCGGCATCGGCAAGACCTTTTTGTCCAACTGTATTGCCAAGGAGCTGTTAGACCGCGGTCATTCCGTCATTTACTTTACCGCATTCCAATTATTTGATATATTAAGCAAGGGCGTGTTCAAACGGGACGAGGAGGCACTGCTTTCCCACCGGAATATTTTCGACTGCGATCTGCTGATCATCGATGATCTCGGCACGGAGCTGTCCAATTCCTTTACGACCTCGCAGTTATTTTTATGTATCAACGAACGCATTCTGCGGCAGAAATCCACGATCATCTCCACAAACCTCGGGATGAACCAGCTTGCCGATATTTATTCAGAGCGCGTTTTATCCAGAATATCCAGCAATTACACATTATTAAAGCTCTTCGGCGCGGACATCCGTATCTTAAAGCGCCACCGTTAACATTTTTATCCCTGTATTTCATTAGAGCAATCTATTGAAAATAAAACCTATGTAACTATTCTTTAATGGAGGAACCATTCATGCCAAACGATGAAAGAAACTTAGAAACCATGCCTGACGGAGCATTGGGTCTCATCCCACTGGAAAGCTGCAAAGAACTTGGTCTTAAGGTAGACCAGTACCTTGTCGGCTGGCGCGAAAAGAGACAGCACCAGCACCAGAACGACCCTGCGTTCAAGGGCTATCGCAGAGATTCTTATATCATCTCAACCGCAGTGCCGCGTTTCGGAACCGGCGAAGCAAAGGGTGTCATCAAAGAGTCTGTCCGCGGCTATGACCTGTATCTGATGGTCGACGTTACCAATTACAGCCTCACCTACTCTGTATGCGGTTACGAGAACCACATGTCTCCGGATGACCACTATGCAGATTTGAAGCGTATCATTGCTGCTGTCGGCGGAAAAGCAAGACGTATTACCGCGATCATCCCGTTCTTATATGAGAGCCGTCAGCACAAGCGCACCGCCCGCGAATCCTTAGACTGCGCACTTGCCCTACAGGAGCTTACCGCTATGGGCGTCGACAACATCATCACCTTTGACGCGCATGACCCGCGTGTACAGAACGCCATTCCGCTCAAGGGATTCGAGACTGTACAGCCTGCTTATCAGTTCATCAAGGGTATCTTAAGAGAAGTCAAAGACTTAAAGATCGATGCAGAGCACATGATGATTATCAGCCCGGATGAGGGTGGTACCAACCGCGCCGTATATCTTGCCAACGTGCTCGGTCTGGATATGGGTATGTTCTACAAGCGCCGCGACTACAGCAAGATCGTAGACGGCCGCAACCCGATCGTTGCACATGAGTTCTTAGGTTCCTCCGTCGAGGGCAAGGATGTGATTATCATCGACGATATGATCTCCTCCGGCGAGAGTATGATTGATGTTGCTACCGAGTTAAAGAAGAGAAAGGCCAACCGTATCTTCGTTGTTGCAACCTTCGGTCTGTTCACCAACGGCCTGGAGCGTTTTGACAAGGCGGTTGCAGACGGCACAATCTACAAGGTCGTAACCACCAACCTGACCTATCAGACACCGGAACTGCTTGCAAAGCCATATTATATCAACTGCGACATGAGCAAATACATTGCTTATATCATTGATACGTTAAATCACGACAGCTCGATCAGCGATCTCTTAAATCCGTATGACCGCATCCAGCGTCTGGTTGCAAAGTACAAAGCAGAGCAGAACTAAACAAAATCCAAAAAGGGACTGCCCGCTAAAAGCGTCAGTCCCTTTATTATGCCTATGTATTAAAACAAGTCTACTCTGCCAGCAATTTTCTGATTGATCACATAATACGCTGCGTTCTCTTCCGGCTTTAAGTAGAGCTGAAGTGATTTGATCGTGGATGCTCTGTGACCTTCTGCCACAAACTGCTCTGTCACTTTCTTAATGGCATCCTCTACCACGCCTTCACGTCCCTGATACTGGATATACACTTCAGGCTTAAGCTCTTCCTTTGCTGCCTTCTTCGCTGTCTTTGTTCTTGGTTTTCTTTTCTTTGCGGTCTCAGCTGCTGTCTTCTTCGGTTCTTCTACCTTTGTAGCCGCCTTTACCTCTGTCTCTTTGGCTGCGTTCTTCGTCTCCTCGACTTTTGCCACAACCTTTGCAGTTGCTTCCTTCGCTGCTGTCTTGGTCTCCTCAACCTTCGCCGCAACTTTTGCTTCTGCTGCCTTTACTGCTGCCTTAGTCTCATCAAGTTTCGCTGTCGTCTTTTTTTCCATTATGAGAGCCCTCCTCCTCATCAAAAAAACTACTCACATACTAAAAACTTTTCCATTGCTACTAATGCTTCCTCTTCATCACTGCCCTCGGCAACGATGTTCACCGTCATTCCTTTGGACGGGTTAAATGCCATGATTCCCATAATACTCTTCGCATTTATCCGGCGGTTGTTACTCTCAAGTGTAATATCACTGTCAAATCTGCAGGCAACCTGAACCAGTTCTGCAATCGGATTACTATGTTCCTCTGAGACATTCGATACAACAATCTCTTTTCTGCTCATAATCTCTCCATTTCCTCTTTTCAAGTACTACGTCTCAAAATATAACCCATCTATTTCCAATTTGCAATAGAAGAACATGAAATCTGTTAAACTTACACGAATAATTTCCTACTTTAAGAGCTTTTTTATGCACTTTCATTTCACCAGATATGTGAAAAATACATTTCCTGCCGCCGTAAACATCTCATCCGCCTCGGTCAGCGTCTTCCGGTATGTCGTTCCCAGTGCAGGATCAAATATCACGACGCTGTTGCTGTCATATCCGATAATCAACACCGCATCCGTGCTTCCTGTCATGGAAAACACCGGACTGCCGCAGCTGACATAGTAGAGAACCTCCTCGATATTGCATCCGGTCAGATCCAGCACCTGCATATCCTTCATCGTATTGTTCAGGATGCTTTTCGGCGTCTCTCCGCCCTCAATGAGTGCGTTCACGCTGATATTGATTCCTTCTTTTTCCAGCATGGCATTGATGCACTGCGCAATGCTTCCTGCTCCGGCATCCTCCGCACCGACCGCAATATCCGACAGTGCCGGCTGTGCGGACTTTCTGGAGCGTTTCCACACATACTGAAGGTTATCTCCAATCACGACTCCCATACTGTCATTTGCCGCCGTGACGGCCTCTGTGACATCATCTGTCGCCAGCACCACATTCCCCTTCACGTATACATAATAATGCTTTGTGCTGCCCTCTTCCTTGATTGCCACCGTGCGCTCCTCTTCTAAAATCGTCTCCTTCGGGGTGAGAAGCTTCGGCGCCTTTTCCGCGGATGCCCCGGCAATCGTAAGCTGTACCTGGGTCTCCTTTTCCGCAGAACTGCTCGTTGCAATATTGACAAGCTTTCCGGAGTCTCCCTCACGGTTCATGATCATATCCTGATCCGCCGGGACATATGCCGTGCCGTTATACTGGATGCGGTTCAAGTGCATCGTGTAGTCCTCGATGGACACGCTGCTTACAAAATAGCCGCTCTTTTCATATGTTTTCTGCACAATAAGATCTTTTGTCGAGACATCCACAATCCGGATCTGGTGCATCGGAAATGTCACATTTCCGGCGGCGTCCTCGAAAATATCCGACTGTCTGGCAATGCCATACACAAAATCCTCATCCATGAAGCCAAGCGGCTTGATGGCTTCCCCGGTGCCCGCCGCAATCTCCTGCGTGCTCTGATCCGACAGATTCATCACGTGGATCACACTGCTGCCCATCTGGGAATCCCCCTCCGTCTCCATCCATGCAAAATAGCGGTTGGACGCGGACACCGCAAAATCCTGTACGCTCAGATTCGTCACCAGTTCCCGCACCGAGAGGGTATTTAAATCGATTCCGTAGACACACCCGTCCAGCATCAGGAAAAGCTCTCCGCCCTCATTTACATACATGAGCTGCCCGAGTTCCGACTTCATCACCTCATACGACTTATCCGACGGAATGAAGACCAGTTCCTCATCGGTATTCGCCAGGCTGTCGTAATGATAGACCGCAATTCCGACTTCCCCCTCATGAATTCCGCGGTTCATGTAACCGTACACGATATAATCCACGCTTCCGGCTTCGTCCACACCGACGATCTTGATGTCGTGTTCTCCGTAGTTCTCGCGGCTGTCAATTCCCTCGTAACCGCGGAAACTGAACACTTTTGCAAGCGTATTTTCCACCGTATTGTAGCTCCAGAGTTCTCCCTCCTGCACGAACGCCACACTGGTTCCCGCCTCATTCGCCTTGTATTCAACGTTCGCTTCGCGGATTCCAAGCTGGATATACTGATCGTAAACGCTGTCATTTTCTCCGCGGAAAATCTGGTTCATGGTTCGCTCGAAATTCAGCAGATAGATGCGGCTTGTGGTGTAGCGCACCCTGTAATATTCTTCTATATTATAGTATTCAATCTGACCGCTCTCGTTGACACTGGATACCACATAATCGAGCACGATCACGTTGTAGGTCGGTGTGATCTCCTTGATTGACGGAACCGGCTCTGTCAGACGCTCTCCCTTAAAATCCGCCCAGCTCACCTGCTTTAGAGAAGAATTTAACGACACGAACTGCAGCGTCGTGTTATCCCCGGTCGTCCGCTCCATGTAAGTCGCCAGTGTTCCAGAGGTCTCATCGTTGAACGTCTTATCGTTAAAATCCTTGACGAATGCGACGCACTCGCTCACATAGCAGTCGACTGGCTCCGCGATCCTGGTATAGTAACAGATCGAACGTTCTCCGCTCCCGAGGCGGATAATCATCAGATACTCTTCGCCCTCTTCCAGCAGATTCTGGATCTGCAGATCTGCCGTGATCTTCCCGCTGCGCTCCTCATAGGAGGTGACATCCGCATTCGCAATCAGGCGTGTGGCATCGAGACTGCGGATCTCATAGGAAATCGTGTCGACCGCCGTCTGATTCGTCTGTATCACAATCGGAAGCTTCCGGTCTTCCCCCACCGGCGTAATGGTATCGCGCATATATGCGGCATCCATCTCCGTCACATACCCGTGTAGTTCATTCAGCTCCTGATCGCCCTGATACATGGTGATGACCGGCAGCGTCGCCTCCTTCATCTCCGTCGTCAGATCCTCGTTAGTATCATTCATAAATCTTCCAAATATAAGCACTGCTCCGATGAACACTGCCGCCAAGACTGCTGCCTTTATGGTTCCCTTCCGCAACGGTCATTCCTCCTATATAACGCAAAATAACTACCGCGCACAAAAACGCGATAGTTATATTGTATGCATTTTAAAATAAATCCGCAATGACTTTCTCTGATTTTTAAGAATTGTTTTCGATCTTATCCGGGGCTTCGCACCCCCGTTACCACCAGCGTCTGCAGCGGCGGTGACGGCAGCGTCTCCGGTACATTTCGTTGTTTAAAATCACACCGATCAGCTCCCGCAGATGATCATTCTGTCCGGGCGGCGGCGGTGGCGGCGGTCTGTGTCCGGGCGGCGGCTGCATGCCTCCGTGAAACTGCTCTGCCTCCAGTTCGCCGTCTTCTCCTGTGACTTTCTTCTGGATGCGGTCTACCACCATCTCAATCATCAGACGGTCCGGATACTCATCAAACATCAGGCTGCCCTCGTATTCCATTCTGTCACATTCGTCTTCCACGCACTCCACAATCCTGCCAACCTCTTTGGGATACAGCTCCTTCATGCGGTCCATATCCTTCTCATACTCCATCTCGGTCAGATACAGATTCTGCATGGGGTAGCTCATATAAAAAGGCATCTTGGGCACATCAAACTGCGCGCGGAAAAACTGCTCCTGATTATAGTCCACTCTATACTCCCTATAGATAACTTCACTATATCATATGCAGTGCGCGCGCGCCGGGTTACTGCGCCAGATTCTTTAACTCGTCCAATAAATCCAGATCGGACCGGAGCACCTTCATATTGGTCGTGATCGGCTCCTCGCCCGGCTTGGTGACGGTGATTTCAATTACTGTTCCCTCCGTAATGCCCGCAGAAAATACCGCGTTTAAAAACGCCGCAAACTTCGGATGGTTCTCAACGAACTTGTTTCTCGCATTCATAATCTTCATAAGTGAAGCCGGATTCATCATAATATCATACTCCCTTTCTTCTGTTGTGTCGTTCTGTCTCCCAGTATAGCACAACTGCTGCGGCACTTGCCAGCATTCTTCATCCATTTTCTGAGCATGGCACTCGTTGTATTTCTGATCCACCGGAAAACGTTCTATCTGCACTATACCTGCATCGAGGCTCTGTTTGAAGATCTCCTTGGGCAGATCACCGAAGAGTATTACCATGCCATCGACCAGCTCCCGATCAATGCGCCTTTTACGGAAGTAAACCGCGTCTTTTTCGAGTTTACCGCCAGACAGGAGCCGTACGCCGAGCGCCTTTTATGTGCGCCGGGCTACCGCGAATTCGCCGATAAATTATTCTTAAACACCATGATTCACAACCGCACGAGGCATAATCCCTACGCCGCATTTTCCAGGGAGGAGCAGAATATCATCAACACGTTTTTATGCGTCACCTCCGTCAATATTTACCGGCAGTGGGTGGCAGACAAAAAAAGAGTGCCGCTTGAGAGGCTGATTGCGCTCTCCGGCACCCTGTTAAGCAATGGTGTTATTTCTTTATTTTAAATCTGTCTCTTCCTTTTCGCGCAGACTCACCACAAGCTCATAGACTTCCGGTCTTCTCTGCTTTAAGTGCTCATCCAGCACATGTCTGCGCTCCTTGAAGCGCTCCGCAAGCTCCGGATGCTCTGTTGCAATGCGGTCATGCACCTCCCTGCGGTGTTCCTCCAGACGTCTTGCGAGTGTCTTCTCATCCTTTCCGGAGATGTTCACAATCTCCTTTAAGTGTTCTTCCAGATGTTCCATCCACTCGTCTTCATCCATTGCTTCCATGTGTGACCATCTGCCATGCAGCAGATTTTCCACATCCCCGCTTTCTTTTAGCTGTTCAATCTGCAAAAGAATCTGTTTTTCAATCTGCTCCTCCGTCTCCGCGCCGAACGCCCAGACAAATTCCTGCACCCGGTTGTCCGCTCGTTTTCTTGAGACACTGCGGTCGTCATTGTCCACGCCACCCTCCAGTGGGTACGGGCGCTTGATTCCCATATCTTTTAACGCGATGTGAATCGTTCTGCGCACACTTCCCTCTTCGATCATGTAGCCAAGCCCAAGTTTCCGGAGCTGTTCGTTTAAATCGGCAATGTGCTCTGTCATGTAAAAGCGGACGCCTTTTTCTTTCAGCGACTGATACAGCATTCCCAGTCCGTCTGCCGCCGTGATGTCCATGCTGCCGATGCCGCTCGCATCCAGAATGACCGCTCTCGTCTGATCGGTCACGTGATCTTCAATATCCTGTTTTAATACCTGTATGTTGGCAAAAAACAGATTGCTGCTGAACCGGTAGATTAACACTCCCTCAACCGCATGGATCTGGCTTCCTTCTTTCAGATCGCGGAAATGCCGGTGCCCCGGCTGAATTCCCAGAAAACAGCGCGCCGGCTTTGCCGTGCGGATAATCATCTCGGAAAAGGAGAGGATGATGCCGATCAGTACGCCGTTAATCGTCCCAAGCATCAGCACTCCGAAGAATGCACCGGCAAAGATCAGACATTCCGTGCGGCTGACTTTCCACAGCCGGACCGCCAACTCAAACTCCGTCGCGCCAAGCAGAGCAGAGATCACGATTGCCGTCAGCACCGGCACCGGAAGATAGCCGATAAACCCGGTTCCGCCAAGGAGGAGCACGATCATCGAAAGTCCCGCCACAATCCCGGTCAGCTGTGTCTTTGCCTGATACTGCTCTCCCATCGCCGTCCGGGAGACCGAGCCGTTGATCGGGCAGCATCCAGTCAGCGCCGCGGCAAGATTGCCCATCGCAAATGCCAGGATCTCCTGATTATCGTTGATCCGGTATCCGTTTTTCTGCGCAAAATTATTTTCTGCGAGCAGCGTCTCCGCCATGATGACAACCGCCACCGACAGGCTGATCGTAACCGCCTCCCTTACCGGCACCGCCGTAAAATCCGGCAGGCTCCAGACCGGAAGTCCCGGCTCCACGGCATCCAGCGTCTTGATGCCCCAGGCGCGCAGGGGCAGATACTTTGTCATCAGAGCACCCGCTGCCATCAAAAGCACCGCCATCGGGAATTTCGGGATGACCTTTTTTGCTGTCAATACTATCACAAGCGCAGCCACGCCAAGTGCCAGGGACGGCAGGTTGATCTCTCCCACCGTCTCCGCGATATGCTCCACAAGCTCAAAGAACTCTCCCGTCCCCGCGGTACCCCCCAGAAGCTTCGGCACCTGCATCAGGATGATGGTCGTGCAGATGCCGGTGATAAAGCCGCCCATCACCGGCGCCGAGATATAGTTGACCAGCTTTCCCGCCCGCATCACGTAAAACGCGAAAAGCCACAACGCCACAAACGCGGTCAGCACCGGCACTGCCGCCAGCGCCTCCTTCGATCCGCTCTCGATATGCAAATCTAAAAGCGCCGCTCCGATCAGCGCGGCAGGCGCTGCATCCACGCCGAAGATAAACTGCGGTGATGTCGAGAACAGCGCGAACAGAAGAATCGGGAACACCGATCCGTACAGTCCGTATACTGCCGACAGTCCCGCGATCTGCGCGTATCCCATGGAGATCGGAATTGAGACTGCCATGATGATGAGTCCGGCAACCAGATCTTTTCCAAGATTCTTCCGGTCATAATTTCTGATTGTCTGTACAAACTTGATCTTCATCTGTCACACTTCCTTTGCTGCTTTTGTGTTATTTTACCACTTTAGGAAAATAATGTCAGCAAAAGGGATTCGGTGTTTTTATGGCTGCAGTTCAAAATGCTGCACCAGTTCATTAAGCAGTGTCGCCTGGGATGCAAGTTCTTCGGAGGTTGCGGAGCTCTCCTCGGCAATCGCCGAATTGTCCTGTACTCCCTGCGAGATCTCCTCGATTCCTACCCGGATCTGTTCCATGCTCTGTGCCTGATCCGCCGCGTTTTCCGCCGTCTTCTGGATCATCGTGTTGACTTTATCCACGGCTTCTACCGCCGTCTTCAGGGAATCCATCACATGATCCGCAATCTGATTGCCCTTATCAATCTCCTCCATCGAAACGCTGATCAGATTCCGCGTCATATTGGCAGCTTTTGAGCTCTCCTGTGCCAGTTTTCCGATCTCATCCGCCACAACCGCAAATCCTTTTCCGGCCTCGCCCGCACGCGCCGCCTCTATAGATGCATTCAGCGAGAGCAGATTGGTCTGATCCGCGATCTGCTCGATCGTCGCAATGATTCCGACAACCTGTTCCGACGTCTCGTGGATTTTCTGCACTGCCTCCATCATTTCCTGCATTTTATCCTGACTCTGTTCCATCATGGCTGTCACTTTCTCCGTCTCCTCGGCAGAATGCAGGGCGTCTTTTTTGCTCTCCTCCACCTGCTCCACCACGGAAGTCGCCGTTGCGACCAGTTCCTCCACTGCTGCCGCCTGCGTGCCGCTGCCCTCTGCGAGCTGCTGTGCCGCATTTGCCAGATCGCCGGCACTCGAAATCACCGTCTGGGAACTTGCGCTGATATTTTTCATGACATCATTCATCGAACTTGAGATGTGCAGAAGTGCTTCCTTTAATTGATGAAATTCTCCAACATACTCCTGCTCCAGATGAATCTCAAGTTTTCCATCTGCAATCCGGTCCAATGCGCCGGAAGCTTCCTTTAAGTAAGCGATATATTCTTTCAGGCGTGCGACCGTTGCCCCGATCGATTCTGCCAGTTCTCCGATCTCGTTCTCTGCCGTGACGTTCAGCTCGACATCCAGATCTCCCTCTGCCAGCCTGCTTGCCGTCTCATTCAATTCCGCGATCGGTTTCGACAGCGCATATGCGCTCTTGTCGATACTGCGCATCACCACGATAATTCCCACTGCAAAAATGACCAAGAGCACACCGATCGTCGCAAACAGCATCTGATAGTATTCAAGGAACGGCATGTTGCTGAACACCAGATATCCTGTTTCTCCTACCAGCTGTACGGAACCGTATTTTGTGGTGCCGTCCGCTTTGTATTTCAAAAACTCGGTGCTCTGGTTCATGATTGCATTGACCACATTGTCAGAAACGTTCACATCCGCAATGTTCTGCTGCACCAGTTCCGCATTTGGATGATAGATGAGCATTCCGTCCGAGGACACCAGCCAGACGTATCCGTTGCTTCCGATTGTATAACCGCTCAATACCTCTGTCACATGATCCAGCGAAATATCCATTCCCGCAGCGCCAAGCACATTGCCGCCTTCATCGTATACCGGCGTTGCCGCACTCAGAATAATCTCTCCGGTGCTGGAATCTATGTACGGTTCGGTCAGGACTGTTTTCCCGGTCTCAATGCAGGAATACCATGCACGCCCTGTAATGTCCCAGCCGTCCGGGGAAGTGTATCCGTCCGACTGCGTAATGACGCTCGCATCCAGATCCGCAATCCACACCGCCATCACATTCTCGCTGTCCGCTCCTGCAGCATCGACGAGATATTTTTCCACATCTCCCATCGCTTTTGCGCTTAAAATATTATCTCCCGCCTTTGTCTCCGATAAAACCGACTGAATCTGCGGATTAAGCGCCAGTGTCTGTGTCTCTCTCTCGTATTTTTCAAAAAATCCCGCCAGGCGATTCGCCGCTGACTCCGACTCCAGGGTAAGCTGCGCTTTTTTATTGTAATAAACCGTCTGTCCCATGATAATCACAATGATAACTTCCACGACAATATACGCGATCAACACGCTTCTGCCGATTCTTTTGCGGATCTCCTCCGCAATTTTTCCCTTTTTCCTGTTACCTTCCGCTGCGTTTTTTCCCATAACCATTCTCCTTCTCTTGTGCCCGTCAATACTTCCATTATAGTACTATCCTCCCATGTGCGCAACGAAATTTTTCGCAATTTCCGCAATTCACGAAAAAGTTTTCTGTTAATTTTTATTTTCTCCATTTAAAATCCAGTCTTTCAGTGCTTTGGATTCAAAAAATAAGACGGAAACCATCGCTGCGTTTCCATCTTATCCTTTCTTCCGGGCTTCTCTGGCTTTCTGCTCACGCCCAGCCATTGTCTGCACTCTGATATTTTCCCGCTCCAGCTCTGCTACTGCCGCAATGATAGATATAAGCAGTTTACCGGCTTCTTTTGAGCTGTCAATTCCCTCTTCCACGCAGATTAGGTTCACACCATAATCCTGCAATAACAGAGTTGTATTTGGCTATTCCGTAATCCTCAACGATGCTTGTTATTCTAGCCCCGGCATCCTTGGAAGAAGCACCACACAGAAAGACTCTCTCATCCGCCGTTCCATAGTCCAGCACGATAAACCGATCATGGAATATGCCACCAGTCTTCTTCATTGACAGTTTTACAGTTGGATATTCCTTACGGAAATCCGTATATTCTATGTTGTGAAGTTTATTATTCCCAACATTATCGCTAAATAAAATAATATTTACTCCTATCGGAGAATTCTTAAGATGTACCAGCGTTCTTAAACCAATGTAATTATCAACCACATATATTGATGACTTTGCCTGCCTGTAAATAGACTCGTAAACCTCATCCGCACTACTGAATTTTGCATTAAACATAAGCCACTTTTCATCATCATCTGAAACAAAGCTGTTCATCATATCCGCCAACTCGGATTTGGTCACAACATCCTTCAGTCCTTCTGCAACATCAGAAATCTGCTTTTCAAGAGATATCATATCTGAGTTGATTTTGTTAATTTCTATTCTGTTGTTAGCAGTCTCCATGCTTAACTGAAGTATTTCCCGCCGACCTATAAGATCTCGATTTTCTAAAATGTAATCTTTCATTTTCTTGAAAGTCTTCACAAGTGCACGGCTTTGTTTAATTGCAAGCTCGCCGCGCAAAACTGTCATAAGCATATATACTCCCTGCTCTGTAAACAC
>ULTN01051754.1_pt1 | contig 14191 bp, 10 predicted proteins | sample 1957681 | NCBI WGS metagenome assembly ULTN01 (sample SAMEA4835736, study PRJEB28245) | human gut metagenome | biome: gut microbiome; material: fecal sample | place: Denmark | collected 2008
GCTATCTGGTGGCGGACTGGAACGACGCCATGCGGGGCAGCGCTGCCCACCTGCGGGTAAGCGGGCTGGGGCATCTGGAACGGACAGGGGATACCTTTATTGCCAAGGTGGATATGAAAGCGCTGTGTGACAGCGCCGTGCGCAAGGGGGTGGATCTTGACGAGTGGATCTCGAACTACCCGCAGATGATAAGTGACGGTGAGGGCGGCTATGAGGTGCGTAATACCGATGGAGAAGTGGTGGAAACCATTGATATGGCGTACTATGAAGATGGCAGACTGTATGTTTTTTCGCGCTATAGGGAGGATCGCTATGAACCGGACAGTCCGCACTTTGGAGTTCTTTGCGACAGCACAGGGGAAAGAGTAGATAATGTCGGCGGGCATGATGGCTCTTACTATAGTGTGTACTATTATGATGTGGCGGAGGAGGAGCTGCCAAACCTGCAATATATTCAGCCGGGAAGATGGCAGCGGGTGCCGGAGTATGACGCCGAATGGGAGGTCAGCTTTGATATCCCGCAGACGGTGGAGAGTATGATCCTGCGTGATGATGAGCAGGTTAAAATCGCCTGCTCGCCCATTACGATGGCAATCACCCTGAAAGATGTTTACGAAGCAAAGGGTTACGAATGGGAAATAGAGACCGCAACTGGGACACAGACTGCCTATGAGAATCAGCGGCAGGAGGGCGGACAAGTGGTGCGTGTGCTGCAGCTGCATAAGCCAGTAAAGCCGCAGGAGGTTACGGCGGTACGGAAAGAGGGAATAGACTATTTGCACCAAACGGACTTTTCCACCCATACGTTGCATATTCAAAGCTGGCTGGATCGAGAGGTTTATATTTTGCCGGTGGAGAACGGGAAAATGAGCCGAGGTGTGATAGGAGTGAGTAATGATGACTACACTCTGTTTGAAGCGCCGGCCGGGACTGCGGCGGTGGCCATGCGGGACGGCGTGGTGGAACAGACGCCGCCGGAGTACAAGGAGCGATGGATCGGTCACATGGGCAGGCAGCCGGTTTTGATCCGGCATGAGGACGGCAGCGCCATTCTGTACGGACACCTGAAAAATGTGACACTGAAGCCCGGCGATACGGTAAAGCAAGGTGAAAAGCTTGGTGAGTGCAGCGACAGCGGCGATACATGGGTAGCAGGGGTCGGCATTGTGCGGTATGAAGTGAAAAACCAATTTGGTGGGACGGCATTCCCGACCTACGACCGGACATGGACGTTTGAGGAGATTTTTGCGGACAGCTGCCAAAAGCCGGTGGAGGACGCAGGAAAGATCACATGGGAAAACTCCGATTTGGAGGACTTCTGCTCGTTTACTTTCCGGTTGGGACAGAAGAATGTGAATATTACCGCGATGAAAGCGGGAAAAGTGATTGCTTCCAAAAGCACTGGCACAAACAAGGGATTGGGGCGAGTGGTAGCTGTGGAGCATGAGGACGGTACCTATGCACTTTATGGCTATTGCAGTAAGATCATTGCCAAAGTGGGTGACGTCGTGCAGGCAGGTGATATACTTGCAGTCAGTGGAAGAACCGGCTTGGCGAGTGGAGAAAATGATTCGCTGGCGGTGGTTCTCATTGACGATAAAGATGGACTGGAGTATTGGATAGGAGGTGGTTTTGCTTGAGGGTCGATTAGCTTGCAAAGTTGAATGTTTGAAAGACGGAAAACAGAATTAAGAATACCAGTAGTTCTGCACTGTCTATTGCCATACTAATTTCCAAAGACTGAAAATCACCCCCGACCGTTTCGGTCGGGGGTGATTTTATGGCGTTATGGGGTCAGCACTGGCTCATCAAGCGGATGTAGAACTCCACCGCACGGCCGATGACCTCGGTGCGGATCCGCTCGTTGTTGCCGTGAATGGTGCTGCGCTCCTCAGCGGTGAGATCCATGGCGGAGAAGCGGTAAACATGGTTGCTGACGGGCCCGTAATGGCGGCTGTCGCTGCACTGTACCATCAGGTAGGGGGAAACAAGGGAGCCCTGCCAGGTACCCGCTACGGCGGAGGCGACCTTATCCCACGCGGGGCAGTCGGTCTCGCTGATGGGGCTGGGGTTCATGCCCTCGACGCAGCGCAGCTTGACGGCGTCATTGCCGATGACCCCGCGGATATACGCCATGGCGCTCTCCATGGTATCGGCGGGATTAAGCCGCATATTGCTGACCATGGAGGCACTGGGCGGAATGACATTGGAGGCTTTGCTGCCCTGCATCTGGGTGAATGCCACGGTGGTGCGCATTAGGGCGTTCAGCTCGCCGCCCTGCTTTTTGCATAGGTTATCCAGTATGCCGCCGAAGAGCCAGAGGTTGGCGAAGATCATGCGGTAAAGGAAGGTGGAATGGCGACCGAGGGTATCAAACATCTTGGCTGCCGGTGCAGTAATGTGCATGGCAAAGGGGTGATTTTCCACCTTGCAGCAGGCATCTGCCAGCACACCAACGGGGGTGTGGGGTTTGGGCGCAGAGGCGTGACCGCCGGCGGAGGAAACGCTGTACTCCAGATTCATCATGCCCTTTTCGGCAATACCGATGAGGGCGCAGGGCTGCTTGACGCCGGGGAAAACATCTTCGACCACCGCGCCGCCTTCATCAACGACAAGCTGGATATTGATGTTGTGCTCCTGGAACCAGTGGACGATATTGGTGGCGCCGGGGCCGTTGATCTCCTCCTGACCGGAGAAGGCGAAGTAAACGTCCTGCTCCGGCTGGAAGCCTTGCGCAATCAGATGATCGGCGGCAGTCAGCACGCCGTTAAAGGTGACCTTGGTATCCAGCGTGCCGCGTCCCCACAGCACGCCGTCCTCGATGATGCCCTCAAAGGGAGGCTTTTTCCAGTTCTCCTCCTCCACAGGCACCACATCAAAGTGCGCCATCATCACCGAAGCCTCATCATGAGACTTTCCTGCCCAGTAAAACAGCAGTCCGCGGTCAGGCAGACGGGTGAGGGTGCATTTTTCATAAACATGGGGATACAGCTCCGGCACCAGGGCGATGAGCTTTTCAAATTCCGCCGGATCCTCCTTGGCGGAATCGGTGTAGCTGACGGTGCGGCAGCGGATCAGCTGCTGCAGATTGCCGACAGCGGCTTCACGGTCAAACTCGACCGCTTCATAGGTCTTGGCAGTCTCCGCTTTGGGGCGGAACGCCGCGGTGCGCAGCAGCACGACAGCAGCCAGCAGAACCAGAACGGCTAAGATCACATACAAAACGATCACGGAAAAGAACCTCCTTGAATGATATTACAGAATTCCCTTTTTATACAGGATACGGGCAACGCCCACGGTGAACAGAACACTGACCGGCACCATGATGCCGACAGTACTGGCATTGAGGTCGGGGACGAAGATAAACAGCACCAGCATCAGGCAGATGGGAGCGACGGAGAGCTTGGCGTTCTTCGAGATGAACACCACGCCCAGACCGCCGAACAGGGCAGGCAGGATCTGCGCAAAGGCAGGCGCAAGGGCGGGGCTTTCCAGCACGGGGGTAAGCGGAATAATGAGAATGACGCCCAAAATGATGATGAGGGTGGTGACAATGCTGGAAACGGCAATGGCAACGGTGGAGACGATCTCGCCCTCCTCGCTGTTGGCTTTTACATCAGCCTGCTCCAGCGCATTGAGGGCGCAGGGCAGCTTGAGGTTGCTGATGTTGCCGGTGACAAACGAAAGGTAGCTGCCGCCTGCGCCCAACATGGGCACATAGGTCAGCGTTTCGATAAAACCGACCGCCCAGTACATGGGGGCGGTGGCGATCAGCCCCATCAGGAGTCCCTTGCCATCGGCGGGGGCGTGGAAGATGATGGAGACGGCGGCGGGGAACATCAAAAGCAGTACCATCATCGAAAGGTTCCAGATGCGTCCGTAGTGGTGCACGGAATCCATATAGGTCATATTGGCTTTTTTCATGTTTTCGTCCTCCTTTCCTCAGGATAGCCAGCCGGTGATGGGAATGGCAGAAGCCATGCCGAGAATCAGACTCATCGGCAGGGCATAATCGCCTACCCAGTGCCAGCCGGTCTTTTTCATGATAAGACCGCACAGCGCCATGATGACGGCGGAGACGACCATGACGCACACCGGAATGAGACCGGAGGGGTCGCCGTGGAAGATGGTGCCGAAATCGCAGAACACGTAGCCGAGGAAGGCGGCGATCATACCGATGAAAAGGGCGGAGGAGAGGATATCGCCCCAGCGCTTATCGCGGTTTTCTATCCGGGACATGCCGCCCTGCAGCTTTTTGCCGATGAGCGGTACCAGCCAGATGCCCAGCATGATGCTGATGGTCATAACCCAAGCAATGGTGACATACTGGGAGGCAGTAAGCGAGGAGACCTGACCGAACACCAGACCCATGGCGCTCTCGGCATTGGTGGCGGCAATGGTCTCATAGGAAAGGGAGCCGACGACCGAAAGACGCAGCCACGGCAGCGGCAGACCCAGATCCTTGGAAAGGGTGATGACGCTGATAACAATGGCAACGGCGGGGGCAATGGTAAAGACACCGGCGGTGATCATCGTTTTACGCAGCTTTTGCTGGTCCATGCCGATCTCCTTGCTGCGGCGCACGGCGCGTACCAGAAAAAAGACCGACTGTGCCAGCACGGCAAAAATGATGATGCCGGCAAGCACAAACAGAATAGGGCTGTTGACGGAAAAATTCACACACTGTCACTCCTTTGAAAGAATTTTCGGCGGGGGCGTTCCGGAGCGGGGGAGAGCTGCCCGAAAGGGCCGGTTCGACCGAAGCGAAGGAATGACCCCGCATGGGGAAGCCTGCGGCAAAAATCGAATACCAATATTTTAACACATAAAACTGCGAAAGGAAAGACAATGTTTTCGATGGATAGTCATTTGTTTTTGGGACAAATACACAGAACCGTGTCCCCCAAAAAGCGGACACGGTTCGGCTGAATGCTGAATCAGATATATTTCCACTGCTCTACATCAAAGACACCGCGCGTGGTGATTTTGAGGGAGGGAATAACCGGCAGACTCATAAAGGAGAGGGTCATAAAGGGATCAATGCCGGCGGAGACACCGAGACGGTGGGCGGCGGCTTTTGCCTGCTCCAATAGGTCGTTGACCTCCTCCAGTGGGGCATCGCTCATCAGCCCGGCAACCGGCAGCGGCAACTCGGCAAGGATCTTTCCGCCATCAACGACCGCAATGCCTCCGCGCAGCTCGGCAATACGGTTGATGGCAAAGGCAAGGTCATCATTATTGGTACCGACGGCAATGATATTGTGGGAATCGTGTGCAATGCTGGTGGCGACTGCACCCTGCCGCAGACCGTAGCCTTTTACATAGCCCAGACCGATGTGACCGGTATTGTGGTGGCGCTCCGCCACGGCAATCTTCAGAAGATCGCGGTCGGGATCGGGGGCTTCGGCTCTGCCGAGGTTCTGGGTAATGATCTCACCTGCGACCAGTCCGATGACCGGCAGGTCTCCGGCGGCAAGCTGCTGCGGCGTGACGGGAGCAATGCGGAAGGTATCGTGCGCACGGCGGGAAAGGACAGGATCGACTGCGGGTGGGGCAAAGGGCGAGACCGCATCGTTTGCAAAGACGCAGTGCCCGCGCTTATACACCTGCTCGATGTGGAAGTGGCGGAAGTTATCAAAGACGACCAGATCAGCAAGATAACCGGGGGCAATGGCACCCTTGTTATTCATCAGGAAGTAGCGCGCCGCCTGATGACTTGCCACCTTGATGGCAATGATGGGATCGGTGCCGCAGGCAATGGCTTCCCGAATGATGTGGTCGATGTGACCGCCCCGCAAAAGATCAAGGGGGTGCTTATCGTCCGTGGCAAACATGCAGCGGGAGTAATACTGCTGATTGAGCAGCGGCAGAAGCGCCCGCAGATTGCGTGCGGCGGTGCCCTCACGGATCATAATAAACTGACCGAGCTGCAGCTTTTCCAGCGCATTTTGGTAGGTGCTGCTTTCGTGGTCGGAGTAGACACCGGCAGCAATGTAGGCATTGAGGTCAGCACCGGAAAGCTCGGGAGCATGACCGTCGATCTTTTTGTGGTGTGCCTGGCTTGCCAGTATTTTGCTGATAACCTCGGGATCGCCGTTAATGACGCCGACATAGTTCATCATCTCCGCCAGCCCCAGCACGCGGGGGTGCTCGTACAGCGGGTCGATGGCGAGATAGTCCAGACTGCAGCCGCTCTCGTCCATCGGGGTGGCAGGCACACAGCTCGGCAGCATAAAGTGAACATCAATGGGCAAATCCTCGGTTGCCTCCAGCATATAGCGGATACCGTCTACCCCCATGACATTGGCAATCTCATGCGGATCGGTGATGATGGTGGTGGTACCGTGCCGAACCACAGCGCGGGCAAATTCGGCGGGGGAGACCATGCTGCTTTCCAAATGGATATGGGCATCAATGAAGCCGGGGCAGACAAATTTGCCGGAGACATCGACCTCCTCACTGCCGTGGTAGCTGCCGATGCCGGCAATCAAACCATCGGAAACAGCAATATCTCCATGGCAGAAATCATTGCTGAAAACATTAAGATAGGTGGCGTTTTTGAACACAATGTCGGCAGGCTCCTCTCCGCGTGCGACGCGGATCAGGCGGAGCTTGCGCTCCAGCTTGCGTTCCACGCACTGGGTAGTGGTTTCATGCGGCTTCATGGCAGTCCCTCCCTTTACGCTTTAAAATTGTGTCGATTTTTGAATGAGCTTTTGGTAAATGCGGTCGCGCATCCATGGCTCGGTACAGGCGGCAAGCGCCTCCTGCGGGGCAAACCACCGCACGCCGCTGTTTTCGTCCGGCTTGACCGAAAGCGGCTCAGTATCGTCCGCTTCGATGAGATAGGTGCAGTTGAGATGCAGGTGAGAGGGGACATACCGCCCCCGTTTTTCGTGTCCGTCCACCGTCAGGATCTCTACCGAGAAAAGCTCCTTACTGACGGGACGGAGCGTATGCAGCCCCGTTTCCTCGGAAACCTCCCGCAGCGCCACCGCCAAAAGGTCGGTTTCACCATCAGCGTGTCCGCCTGTCCAGCTCCAGCTCTTAAAAATATTGTGGTAGATCATCAGCACCTTATCCCGTGCGGGGTTCACCACCCATGCCGAGGCAGTAAAATGGGCGGTTTCATTCCGGCGGGTAAAGCTATCCGGCAGGGCAAGCGCATGGAGGAGCAGCGGCAGATCCCGCTGTTCCTGCTCGTTGCAGGGGCGGTAGGCGGAAAGGCTGGCTTGCAGATCGTAGGGCATGGGCGATTCCTCCTTGGCGGGATTTGCAGGAAGCGAGAGCAGCGGGCGCGGGGCAGACCGCCCTGCGGGCGGTCTCGCGCGGTCTGCGACCGCGCGGCTCCGGCTGCGCCGGAGCGCCCCGCGCCCTATCCTGCATTCTGCACCCAGTATAACACGGGCAGGGAAAAGAAAAAAGCCCCCGGAGGAGCTTTTTCCTATGCGAAAATGTAGTTTTTTTAGTCGTGCCGAATGGCTTCCAAAGCGGAGATCTTAACAGCGCGGTTGGCAGGGATAAAACCGAAAACAACGCCGACCATCATCGAAAAGACCATTGCCACCAGCACCAGCCACCACGGAATGATGGAAACCGCCCCGCCGTTGCCGAAGCTGAGCCCCAGCGATGCCAGAAGGTTTGCTACGATCGGCACATTGTTTAACAGATAGCTGATCAGAAAGCTGAGCCCAACGCCCACCACGCCGCCGATCAGACCGATCATAGCGGATTCGGTGAGGAACATGGCACGAATGGCGCCCAGCTCCGCACCCAGTACCTTCATCACGCCGATCTCCTTGGTGCGCTCGTAGATGGACATGACCATGGTGTTGGCGATGCCGATGGCAGCGACAAACAGAGAGATAGCCGCCAGACCGCCCAGCATCGTCTGGATCATGGTGAGCTGTTCGTCAAACATCTTACGGGTGTCCTCCATCGAGGAGCACTGGAAGCCCATATCGGTGATAGACTGCTGCACTGCGGCAACCGAGGCAGCGTCTACGCACTTGACCCGTACCTCATCATAGTTGGTGGTGTCTGGAGCCTTTTCGCCGCTGATCTTGTAGTATTTCTGCTCCAGCGCCTTCAGCTGGTTAATGTCCATCAGGAGGCACTCACTGGTCTCCCAACCCTTGTTCCAGTCCTCCACCATTACGCCGATCACGTTGGGGGTGACCTCCAGGCCCTTTTTCAGGTTGCCGTTGTTGTCATAGCTTTCGCTGTACAAGACCAGCTTATCCTTCATCATATCCACAAAGGGCTTTTTGGGGTTGCCCATGGCGTCGGTCTGGTACCGATCCACATAGTTATTGCGCTTTTTCTTGGTATCTCGGAAGGAATACGCCACATTGGCGCCCGCCACCATGCTGTAATCCTTTTTGCTGTCCGCAAAGGAGGTGCCGTCGCTCAATTTATAGCCCAGCGCTTCAAAGGCATCGGGGTAGATGCCGATGATATTGGTATAGGCCGCATAGCGCCCGTTGCGGGATTTCAGCCGGAAGCTGACCCGGCTGCTGTAAAACGGGGTAGCGATCTGCACATTATCTATCGCCTGTATTTTGGAGAGGGCTTTATCGTCCAGCTTGGTCTCGCCTCCGCCGTAATTGTAGACATTGATGATGGTAAGATCGCCCCACTGTTGCAGCATCTGCATCATGGATTCCCGCGCGCCGATGCCGAGTGAGACCATCAAGATGATGGCGCACACGCCGATGACAACGCCGATAACGGTCAGGGCGGTACGCACCCGGCGGCGGGTCAGGTTCCGCAGGCAGACGCTCAGAAGGTCAGATATCCTCATCTTCTTCTACGCTCTCCTTTTTATTTTTACGCAGCTTCAGGTACACAAATACGCCGGCAGCCACTACCACCACACCGCCGATGACCCAGAACCACGGGAAGCCCGCAGGCTGCTCCATGCCGGGGTCCATACCGGGGTCGTCGGGATTTTGGGGACCGACAGGGCCTTGGGGGCCCCATACGTCCTCGTAGCTGGTCACCTTCGTGGTAAAGGGCACCGAAACGGTGCGCTGGTTCATGTTGGTATCCTCATAGGTGATGATGACCTCACCCACCAGCTCGCCCTTTTCATTCCCGGTGATGTAGAAATCGGCGCTGGAGGCGGTGCCGGAGGCCAGATTGCCCAGATACTGCTCCTCGCCGTTATTGGAAAGCCCTTCGCAGTTCAGCTTGGCGGAAAGATTGTAGATCTCGGTGCGGCTCTTGTTGACAAAATTGACCGAAAGGTTATTTTCCTCGCCCATGAAGATCTCCTGGGACAGGTCAATGCCGGTCACGGTAAAGCGGTCTACCTGCAGCACCGGCATGCTGATGGTCTCGGTGGTCTTGGCATTGCGGCGCACGCCGTTATCCAGATAGTCGTAGGTGAAGTCTACCGTCATGGAGTGAGACTGTGCCGCCGCTGTGGGCTTCACCGTCACATTCACGGTCTTGGTGATGTTGCCCTCGGCCTCCAGCGACTCGATGTAGAAAGAGTTGGAGGAGCTGGTCAGCATCATGGCGTCGGGCAGGGTCATGGTCACCATCATGTTTTCCACCGACATGGTCTTGCTGGTGTTGCGGAAGGTCATGGTGATGTTGCGGGTCTCGCCGGCTACCAGATCGCTGCCGCCGTAGCTGTAGCTGCTGATGATGACATAGGGCTGTGCGGCGGTCGTTTCGTTGTTATCATGGTCGGGCTTTTCGGGGGTGATGGTGGCATTATCCACCTTGCAGGTGATAATGGCATTGTAGTTGCCCTGCGTCACAATGAGCTTGACGGTATTATCGCTGCCGCCCACATAGTAAACGCCGGTCAGGGCAATGGTCATGCCGACGGGACTGCCGTTTTCTTCCCAAATGCCGATATCGGCGCCCGGCTTGGGCGCGTTGCTGTAGGAGCCGAAGTTGCCGGCAAGGAAGCTGCTGTCGCCGGGGGTGGAGACCGAGAACTTGCTGCTGTCATAGCCGGGCTGAGAAGCAAAGGCGACAAAATCCTTATCCTTGATATACAGGGTCATGTCAACGTAGTCGCCTGCCACAATTTCGGAGCTGGAGGTCACATTGTTGGCGGGGTCGCCGGGGTATTTGGTGAATTTATTCAGCCCCTGCTGATGATACCGCTGCCAGTTGTAGCTGCTGTTGCAGATCGCGTCCAGTCGATAGCTTACTTCAGTAGGCTTGCCCACGGTGCTCTTGGCGGAAAAAACGGGAGTGAGGGTGGTATCGCCGGTCACGGTGAATTTACCGCCGTCTGCCAGTGCGGTTTCACCATCGCCGGTCGTGCAGATGATTTTTACCGCTTCATAGCCGCCGCTGGCGTCCAGCTCCACAGTGACTTCGGTATTCTTCGCAATCGTGACAGAGGAACCGGAGGTTAGGGGCGTTTGGTTGCTGCCGTACTTCAGGGTCATGGTGCCATTGGCAAAGGCTCCCGCCGTAATGGTGTATGTATCAGAATTTGCGGGGGGGACATTGGCAGGGGGCGTGATGACCTCCGCCATTGCCACGGTGCTCAGCGCCATTGCCAGCGCCAAAATAAATGTCAGGATCTTACTCAACTTCTTCACGGTGTTACTCCTCCCAGTGTATGATCGGTAAAATGCAGGGTCTCCGGCAGCTCCTCGGCGGGAGCGGCGGTTTTTTCAACCGCCTTCTCGTGGCGGTGGTCTTCATTGGAAATGATGCGTCCGTCGGAGATGGTCACGATGCGGTCACAGTATTCCGCCAGGCTGCGGTCATGCGTGACCAGAATGATGGTCGTGCCCTTTTCCCGGGCAAACCGCAGGAACATCTCCATGACCTCTTTGGTGGTCTTGGTATCCAGGTTGCCGGTCGGCTCATCGGCGAATACCACCTCGGGATCGGTAACAAAGGCACGGGCAATGCCCACGCGCTGCTGCTGACCGCCGCTCATCTCATTGGGGCGGTGATCCATGCGTTCGCCCAGTCCTACCTGCTGCAGCATTTCTCTGGCGGCAGCCTCGCGCTTTTTACGCGGCACCCGCCGGAACATCAGCGGCATGGCGACATTTTCCACAGCGGTCATGCCCTGAATGAGGTTGTAGGACTGAAACACAAAGCCGATGTGCTTCTGCCGGAACAGCGCAAGTTGCTTTTCGCTCATTTTGGAGATCAGCTCTCCCTTGATCCTGACTGTGCCGCGTGTGGGTTTTTCCAAGCCTGCAAGCTGGTTCAGCAGAGTGGATTTACCACTGCCGGAGGTACCCAAAATACAGCACACCTGTCCCTGCTCGATGGTGAGGTCGATGTTATCCAGCGCGACAACCTTTTCATCGCCGGTACGGTACACCTTGCGGAGATTTTTGGTCTCCACCATATACTGCACAGCAATTCCTCCTCTCATTATGCGCTTTTGCTGCCCGGCGGCGTGGAGCATATGCACAGAAATCCGCCGGGTAAAGCATCATTTCTTTTTTGCAGCAGCGTTCCTGCCGCACCGAATGATAACTTACTTATAATAAGTGTGCGGTTTGCAGGATTTTATTGCATCAAAAAACAGAAAATGCAATTTTTTTTGCCATACAAACCGTACTATTGGTAATAGTACAGTCAGCATACCATTTTCCCCCGTTCCCGTCAATGCAGCCGCCGCTTTATTCATAAAATCTTAAAAAAGCAGCAGGGAAACGGAAAAGCTCCCGCACCGTTCGAAGTGCGGGAGCTTCTGGTAAAACTGGTTCCTGCCGCCGTTTGCAGCCGGCGCAGGATATGAGGGAATGAACCGAAGGAAAAAGAAAATGAGGACAAAACGAAAATATAAGAAGAATGAAGATAAGGAGGAGAAAGAAAACCTTCGGCCCGGGCTTTTTGCCCTTTTTTATTCCACACCCTTATCATATACGGCGAATGTGATGACTGTGTGAAGAAATCAGGAAAAATCCGAGTGATTTTCTTCACTTTCGGCGCCTAAAGCGGCTTCGGGCGGCAGCAGCGGCAGGCGGAACCAGAAATCGCTGCCCTTGCCCACCGTGCTTTCCACGCCGTACTCAGCGCCGTGGGCCTCCAGAACTCCCTTGACAATGGAAAGTCCCAACCCGGCGCCTACGGCGGAACGCCGGTGATTCTTATCAACCTTATAGTAGCGGTCCCACACATAGGGCAGGCTTTCGGCAGGGATCCCCTCGCCGTGGTCGATGACCTCTACCCGCACTGCGACGTCCGACAGCGTCTGCCGCACCAGTACGGCACGGTCGCTGCCCGCATAGTTGATCGCGTTATTGATGAGATTGTACAGTACCTGCGTCATGCGCAGCCGGTCTGCCATCACCATGGCGTCCTGCTTCGCCTCCAGCGTGATCGAATAGCCGTCATGCAGCACCAGCTTGGCATACCGCCCCATAATGCCGCGGATCAGCTCGGTGAGATTCAGCGGCTCCGGCTGCGGCTGCTGGGTGCCGGACTGCAGACGGGAAAGATCAAGAAGATCATTGACCAGATCGGTAAGGCGGTGCGCCTCGTCGATGATGATCTGCACATTTTCCGGCGTGTTTTCGCCCGGCAGATCCCGCATGACCTCGGCATAGCCGCTGATCATGGTCAGCGGTGTGCGCAGATCGTGGCTTACATTGGCGATGAACTCCTGCCGCAGCCGCTCCACCTTGCTCAGCTCACGGCTGGCATAGTTCAGCGTATCGGCAAGCTCAGTGACCTCGCGGTAAGTGCCGCCGGTAAAGCGGGTGGTGTAGTCGCCGGTAGCAAGCTGCTTGGCGCTATCGGTAATACGGGTGATGGGGCGGGAAATCATGGAGGAAAGCAGCAGCACCAGCAGCACCGAAAATGCGGTCATGATAAGGGTAATGATGACAAGCTGTGCCCGCAGCGTTTCTACCGTGGTATTGATGGGCGTAATGGTCGCGTCCACCATGACCATCACAGGCTCGGCGTTTTCTCCCTCGCCGCGGGTGGTCAATATGCCGTACAAAAGCTGCTCGGTGGAGGCATTCAGCGCAGAGACCTTGCCCTGCATGGCAGGCGAAAGCTCCAATAGCTGATAGTTTTCCAGCACAGTGCCGCCGCCTTCCTCCGCCTGCCGGAACAGAAGCGCCACCTGATCGGTGAGCAGCATGTGCAGAATGCAGGAGGGCTGGTTGCCGGAGGTCAGCATCGGCGTGCCGTCTGCGCGTACAATATGCACGCAGATCATGTCCTGACGGGTCAGGCGATTTACCTCAGTGAAAAAGTTCTCATCGTTGATGCTGGCGGCAATCTCCTGCGCAGTGCTTTTGATAGAGTTGGTTTTAATGGTCTTATAGAAGCTTTCCAGAAACACGATCTGCAAAAGCCACAGCAGCATCAGCAAAAGCGCCACAAACATAGCAAAGCTGCCCACCAGTCTCCAGCGAATGCCGAGGTGGGAAAAAAAGCTCTGTCTGGTTTGCGGGGCGGGGGAGGACTGCCCGTTTTCCGGCTCAGTCCTCCGCTTGCTCCGGTTCTGCCACGGTTTCAAAGCGGTATCCAACTCCTCTTAGCGTGATGATACACCGGCTGTATCTGCCCAGACTTTTGCGCAGCAGCTTGATGTGGGTATCCAGGGTGCGATCGTCGCCGTAAAAATCATAGCCCCATACGTCATGGATCAGCCGTTCGCGGGTCAACGCCACGCCGCGGTTGCGCACCATGTAGAAAAACAAATCGTATTCCTTGGGGGACATCTCAATGCGCTGCTCGTCAATGAAAACCAGCCGCGCGGTAAAATCCACCGTCAGTCCCTCAAAGACAAAGCGGTTGTTTTCTTCACCGCCGCTGCGCTTGATGATGGCAGCGACTCGCATCATCAGCTCCTTGGGGGAAAAGGGCTTTACTACATAATCGTCAATTCCCAGCTCGAAGCCGTGGATCCGGTCATATTCCTCGCCGCGCGCCGAAAGCATGATAATGGGGGTATGGCTGTACTTACGGATTTCGCGGCAGGCGGAAAAGCCGTCCAGCTCCGGCATCATCACGTCCATGATGATCAGATCGAACGATTCGGTGCGGCACAGGTCTATCGCCTCCATGCCGTTGGCGGCTTCGCTGACCCGATAGCCCTCGAATACCGCGTATTTTTTGATAATCTCCCGAATCTTGGCTTCATCGTCTACCACCAGAATGTGATACATATCTTTTACCCTCCTTCATGGCACGGGCGGCACCGGCGACCCCGCCCTCCGGCGGAGCCGGAGCAGGC
>ULTN01021256.1_pt1 | contig 14183 bp, 14 predicted proteins | sample 1957681 | NCBI WGS metagenome assembly ULTN01 (sample SAMEA4835736, study PRJEB28245) | human gut metagenome | biome: gut microbiome; material: fecal sample | place: Denmark | collected 2008
CAGGGCTGTGCCGGAACCTCTGTTATATAAATTATGAAGAAGGCGCCTATCAAATGACCACTCATTTGATAAAAATGGGGCAAAAAGAAATCACGCTGCTGCTGGACGAGGCACCGCTGGCGGAGATGCGGCAGATCACGGCGGGCTATCGCCGGGCGCTGAGCGAGCATCTGCCCATGGCACGGGAGAACATTCTGACCTGCACCGATGACCCGCGCGGCGGTTACTTTACTGCGCAAAAGCTCCTGCAGAACGGGACGCTGCCCAAGGCAATGATCACCTCAAGCAGCGGACAGGCAAGCGGGGTTCTGAAGGTTCTCTTGGACGAGGCGATCCCCGTACCGGAGCGTATGGCGCTGGCGTGTCTTTCCGATTCTGCGACCTGCTCCATTCTGGAGCCGCCGCTGACGGCGCTGGAGGCGCCCTGCAAGCGTCTGGGCATGGTCGCCGCGCGTATGCTGTTCGATAACATAGAGGACAGCGGAGAGGACGGCTACGGCCCGCAGGAGGTCATTCTGCAGCCAAAATTGAAGATCCGCCGGAGCTGCGGCAACAAGAAGCCCATTTATGAGCTGTTTGGTTAAAGGAAACGAATGGGGGTAAAAGCATATGTCATTTAGCACAGAATATGCGGGATTGAAGCTGAAAAATCCCATTATCGTAGCGGCAGGTCCGTGGTCTCGCGACGGCGCTTCGATCCAGCGTTCCATTGACGCTGGCGCCGCGGCAGTGGTGACCGAGACCATTACGCTGGAGGCAAATCAAAATCCCAGTCCCCGCCTGTATCTGAGCGGTGCGGGGCAGTTGTTCAATACGACGCTGTTTTCCGGCATTCATTTGGAGCAGTGGGAGCAGGAATTTGAGGCGCTGCAAAGAGGCGACTGCAAAATTATCGCAAGCATTTGGGGCAACACCCCAAGCGAGCTGGCATACCTTGCCGGCAAGGTGGAACGCATGGGCGCCGATGCCGTTGAGGTGAGTGTCTCGGCGCCGTTGGGTACCCGCATGGACGTGGGCACCGTGCCGCGGGAGATCTTTGATTTTGTTTCCGCCGTGACTGAGGCGGTGGATATTCCCGTTTCGGTCAAACTCTCCTATGAAGCCTCCAACTTCAGCGGCTTCACCTCCTCGCTGGAGGAGGCAGGCATTGCCGGTGTGACCGCCATCGACGCCCTGAAGGGGCTGATGGGGGTGGATCTGGAGCATCATCGCGCGCTGATGCCCACCTACGGCGGGTACAGCGGACAGTATATCCGTCCGGTGGCGCTGGCGACCATTGCCACACTGAAGCAGACAACGGGCTTTCCCATCTGCGGCTGCGGCGGCATCAGCTCGGCGCACGATGCGCTGGAGTTCATTATGCTGGGCGCGCGGTGCGTGCAGCTTGCCAGCGTACTGCTGCGGGACGGCTACGAAGCGATCCCGAAGATCCTGAGCGACATGGAAAGCTGGCTGACCGCGCACGGATATCACTCGGTAGAGGAGGTATGCGGACTGGCGCTGGATTCGCTGTGCCCCTTTGAGGAGCTGCCGCCCCGTCCCCTGACTGCCCACCTGACCGGCGGCTGCGACAGCTGCGGCAAGTGCATCAACTGCTGCCTGTACGGAGTGATCTCGATGACAGACGGCAAGATCCTGCTGGACGCGGAACACTGCACCGGCTGCGGCATGTGCGAGGCAGTATGCCCGAAGAATGCGCTGGAGCTGCGGTGGTAGGAAAAAGGCGGCACAAAAAACGGGGAGGGCAAGGCAGCGGCGCAGGCAGGCTGGCGTCCGATGAAATCGGACTGGCGCCTGTCAAGCTGCAACGCAGCCATCGTCGGCTTTTTGCGCTGCCGGTTCCCCTGCTCTGTCGAAAAAGCCATAGCAAAACAGCCTCCGGTCATCATGGTCGGGGGCATTTTGATAGGCAATTTTTTGATAGACAGATTGGCGGCGCGATGTTATAATAAAGGCGGAGAAAGCCTCCGAAATCGACATAAAAAGGAGTTATGTATCATGACCTATCCCAATGCTGCGGCGGGGCTGAAAACCGTATATCAATCCCAAATCGTCGGGCTGATCGCTTCGGTACTGCTGTTTATTCCGCTCATCAACATTCTGGCGGTGGCAGCGCTGCTGGTCGTTTTTGTACTGTATATGGTTGGTTTGAACCAGTGCGCCAAGCAGGACGATGGCTACCGTACCGCCTTTACGCTGGTCATCATCAATCTGGTGGTCAACCTGCTGGGGAATTTTATCCCCGGTGCCATCAGCACCATTCTTTCACTGGTGGGCGATGTGCTGACGCTGGCAACACTTTACTTTGTCTGCATCACCACCAACCGCCTGCTGGAAAACCTGCGTGCGCCGCAAAGCACCATTGACCGCGGCGTGGTGGTATGGAAGATCAATGTGATCTGCACCATTGTTGCCGTTGTATGCACGCTGCTTTCGATGATCCCCGTTGTTTCCCTGCAGCTTTTGGCTTCTATCATGATGCTCATTGCCACCATTGCGCAGCTTGTGGGCTGCATACTGTATATGCTGTTCCTGCGGGACGCTTACCGCATAATGGAGTCCGTCATTCCTCCTGAGGAACAGGTCCAGCAGATGATGTGATGTAAGGATATAAGGTTATCGGTTCAAATATGATATGCTCCCTCCATGAAAGACAGCGAAAAAGTAAGCTGTCAATCGTGGAGGGAGCATTTCTGTGTTAAAGCTCTTTTTCTACGTCGGAAGCATTGAGCGGCAAGCAATCATTATTCAAGAAAAAAGGGGCGAAAAGTGCCGCTCCCGGAGAAAAGAGCGGCACAAGAAGGACGGTTCAGATTTTTTTGGCGGCGGCATAAAATGCGGCGTCCAGCAGAACGACCAGCGCAGCAACGCCAAGAAACACAAGGAATGCCGTAACATAGGTGCCGGAGCCGGTTTGAATGGCACCGACGATGGTAGCGCCAAAGGACGCCGGCAGCATACTCATATTGGCGATGCTGAAGTTGGTGCCGTAATTGCGGGTGCCGAAGCAGTCCGCCGTGACGGTAGAGGTCATGGTAGGCATTCCGCCATAGGAAAAGCCGATAAGCAGCAGCCCTGCAACTGCCGGAACAGCTCCGCCGCCGCGAAGCGACAGCAAAAGCAGCAGGCAGGAGGCAATGAAGCAGGCAACATCGGCGAGCATGGCAAAGGTATTGCCTTTTTTATCGAACAGGGCGCCGAATGCCAGCCTGCCGATGCCATTGCAGACCGATTGCAAACCGACCACCAATGCGGTGACGCCGGTGGCAACGCCTGCTTCCACCGCAATATAGCGGGAATGACCGATCACGCCGGTGCCGATCATATTGGAGCAGACAATGACAAAGAACAGCAGCCAGAACGCAGCTGTGCGTACCATCTGACCGGTGGTGTATTCCCGACGAGCGACGGCTGCCGCTCCCTCGCCGGAGGGGGCAGCGGGCGGCGCCGCAATGACCCAGCGGCTGCCGATCAGCAGTACAACCAGCGTTGCCGCACCCAGCAGCAGATAGGTGGTTCTCCAGCCCATTGCCGAACGGAACAGACGGTCGGCAAGGTTGCCCATGATGAGGGTGCTGCAGCCAAAGCCCATGAGCAGCACACCGGAGGCAAAGCCCTTTTTATCGGGGAACCAGCCCATGACCGTGCCCAGCACCGCATTGTAGGAGAAGCCAACGCCGAGGCCGATCAGACCGCCGTAGGAAAGGTACAAAAGCCACAAGCTGTGCGCCGTGACACGGGAACAAAGAAAATACCCCAGAAAGCACATGGCTGCACCGATGAGAACGGTAACGCGGGCAGAGAGGCGGCGGGTGACAAAGCTGCCGCTTAATCCGCCGATGCAGAAGCAGGACATTACAATGGTGAAATTAAGGCCGAGCTGGGCGCTCGTCCAACCGAATTCCGCCGGAAAGGGGGAGGATAAGATGCTCCATGCATAAATAGTGCCGGTGAAAAGAAACATAATGCAGCCTGCCGCCAAAATAGCAGCGCGGGCGGGCAATTTACGCTCAGCCATAGATATGCGCGGTCTCCTCTCCGTTGAGTATGCGCAGACAGCCATCGGCAAGCGCCTGCATTTCGTTTTCGCCGGGGACGACGACAAACTCACCAAGGAAGCCGGCATAGTCTTCCACCATACGGCAGAATGCCGATGAATATGCAATTCCGCCGGTAAGAACAAAGTAATCCACCTTGCCCTTGACAAGCACCGCCAGCCGAGCCAAACCGCGGGCAACGCCCAGCGCCATCGCCTCATAGACCAGCTGTGCTTCCCGATCGCCGTCCTCCGCCATCTTTTCCACCACGCGGCTATCGGAGGTTCCAAAATAACTGGTAAGACCGCCCTGCCGCTGAAGCAGCTTCATCGTTCCGGCATAGTCCAAGCCGTCCCTGTCGACCTTGCGCATCAGCAGGTAATCGGGAATGAGTCCGGCACGCTCGGGGCTGAAGGGGCCCTCGTCATCAGAGACGATATCAATGATGCGTCCATTGCTGTGCAGGCTAAGGGTGATGCCGCCGCCGAGATGTGCCACAGCGATATTGCTGGAATAGTAGTCCTTGCCCTTTTCCCGACAGACCCGCATCGCTGCCGCGCGCATATTGAGGTTGTGCGCCTGTCCGATGCGGCGGACGTCCTTGAGTCCGGTAAGACGAACCAGCTCGATCAGCTCATCGACGGTGACGGGATCGTAAATATAGGCATTGACGCCGGCTTGCTGCGCAATGTCATAGGCAATGGCGCAGCCCAGATTGGAGGCATGATGATTGATGGGACGCTCCCGCAATGCCGCAATCAATGCGGGGCCGACCACATAAGCGCCGGAGGAAACCGTTTTCACGGCTCCGCTTTGGGGGTCGACATAGGAGGGCAGCAAACCGCCGCGCGCCACAACGCCGGAAAGCTCGCTGATTTTTTCACCGTGATCGGCAAGTGCCCGCAGCACCAACGCCGTGCGCATTTCCTTCTGATCATAAATCTCGGTATACTTTTTGATCTCGGCAGCGTCATGCTCGATGCTTTCCTTCCAGACCTGCTCGCCATCGTGGTAAAAGGCGATCTTGGTGGAGGTGGAGCCGGGATTGATGACAAGTATCTTTTTCATGGTAAGGTTCCTTTCCAAAGCAGTTATTTTTTCAATCCTGCCATGAGGCAGCCCAGCGCAATGGAGCAAAGCTTGGTCTCCTCATCATCGGCACGGCTGCACATAACGATGGGGGTATCGGTACCGACAATAACGCCTGCCGCTTTTGCTCCCAGAATATCACAGAGGGTTTTGCCCATGATGTTGCCGGCTTCGATATTGGGGACAATGAAGATATCCGCTTCGCCGGCGACCGGAGACTGAAAGCCCTTGACCTGTGCAGCGTGGGCGGAAACGGCAAGATCCATGGCGATGGGACCTTCGACCAAAACATTTGCGCCGAATTCTCCTGCCTCGCCCAGCTTTTTCAGCTCGGCGGCATCTACGGTAGCGGGCATCTTGGGATTGACTTTTTCCTTGGCGCAAAGAACGGCGACCTTCGGCTCCTCGATCTCCAATGCGCGCGCAACCGGCAGGCAGTTCTTGATCAGACCGATCTTCTGCTCCAGCGTAGGATACAGCACCATGCCGCCATCGCTGGTGATCATCAGCTTGTGATAGGCGCCCTTGGTATCGAAGGTCATAACATGACTGAGCAGCCCGTGTACCGGCAGACCGGTCTCCTTATTGAGGATCGCCTTGAGGAAGATGTTGGTATCCACAAGACCCTTCATCAGAAAATCCGCCTTGCCCAAACGAACCAGCTCGACCGCCTTGGCGCTCGCTTCGGTGATGTCGTCTGCCTGCACCAGCTCAGCGTTCCGGAAGGTGATGCCTTCCTCCTCCATCACACGCTTGATGGTGGGGATATCGCCCACCAGAATGGGGCGGATCATGCCTGCCGCCTCGGCAGCAGCCATTGCCTTGATGGTGTCAACGTCCTGAGCGGCGGCTCCTGCCAGCGCCATCGGCTCGCCCTGTCCTGCTTTTTTCAGCAGCTCCTGAAAAGAAACGATCATAATTAGACCCTCCTAAATATATTCAATATTCGGTCGCCCGTACTGGGCGCTGTTTTCCATCTATTATTATAAGAAAGCGGTTTGGGCATGTGAAATGCACCATTGGAATGACTGTTATTCCACCGGCGGAATGACCGTCATTCCAAAACGGCATTTCCTTTTTACGGGTAAACAGGGTATGATAAAGCCAGTGAGAGCACCTTCTTCGTACAAGGGTGTTTTTGCAAAAGGAACTGAGGCGTCTCCTCATACTTCTCCTTTATTTGGTTTTTCGGCGTGCCGCCCTTTTTTGTCAAAATTAAGCGTAACCTCCCCATATTGTTTCGTTGTCTTCATGGCACGCCCCTCCCCTGCCGGGCATTCTCCCCCGACAGGGGCTTCCTCTTTATTGCGAAAAAATATAAACCATCATGCCGAAAAAGCATAAAACGCATTTGTTCTGCGGCGAGAAATATGTTAAAATAAATATGTAAGGCATTGTACTGAACGATGCAGCCGAAAATAATCGACCGGAGGTATGCGACTATGACGATTTTTCAGCTGGAATGCTTTTGTGCATTGGCAGATTCCCTGAATTTTACCCAGACAGCCAATGCCATGTTCATCACACAGCCCGCTCTCAGCCGTGCGATCTCCTCGCTGGAGCAGGAGCTGCAGCTGACGCTGCTGCAGCGCACCACCCACAGTGTCACACTGACGCCTGCCGGCAAGATTTTCTCCCGCGAATGCCAAAAGATGCTGAAGGATTTTCAGCGGGGCAGCGAGCGTGCCCGCTCTGCCCAGGCAGGACAGATCGGCAGTGTGCAGATCGGCTTTCAACAGGATAACTTTGAAACCTACATCGTGGATTTTGTCAACCAGTTCCGCCACAGCCATGCGGATATTTCACTGGAACTGCTGCCGCTGAGTGTGAATGAGCTGAACTCCGCCCTGCAGGAGCGAATTGCTGACGCTGTGATCTCCGGCGGTCCCCCTGCCGCAGAGAGCATACGCAGCTTAATGATCGCCAACCTGCCGGAATGTGTAGCGCTGCCGCTGGACCACCCGATGGCAAACTGCGAGATGCTGGAAATGCGCGACCTGAAAAATGAAAAGTTTATTGTTATGGCGCGTTCCATTTCCTGCTCCGGCTTTGAATCGGTTATCCAGAAATCCCTTGCAGCCGGCTTTGAGGCGCAGATTGTAGCGCAGGTAGAGCTGCTGCCCACCCTGATGACGATGGTTGCCTGCGGGCAGGGAATCTCGATCCTGCACCGCGATATGCTGGCACGCAGCAACGGGCGCATTGCCTTTGTGCCGCTGCGCAGCGTTTCCTATTTCCACCGGTGGCTGATGTGGGACAACAACAACGATAATCCCTGCCTGCAGCCGCTTATTGCGCTGGCGCAGAAGTGGCAGGACGAGCTGGAATACCCAACCGAATAATAACCGAATCATGAAACAGCTCCCCGGTCGGGGAGCTGTTTGCTGCAAGTATACAGAGAGCCGCCGGAGGTTTCCCCCGGCGGCTCTGCAGCATACAGCGGTAGTCCGAAAAAGCAAGCTCAGACCATTATCTTTGTGAACGGCCGATCGCCAGACCCTTTTCAAACGCCTCCTTATTAAGCGGCAGCAGCTTGGGCTTCTTTGCCATCTTATGCTCGATGGTAGACCAAACCACTGCAGGCGGAACGACCTCGGTGTATCCGACATAGACGCCCAGCATAATAACATTCAGCACCTTGGCATTCCCCATCTCCAGCGCCATCTCGGTAACAGGCGCCTTGACCAGCTTGACATCGGTACGCCCGATGTCATCGCTGACGATGGAGCTGTTGATGAACAGGGTTCCGCCCTTCTTGAGGGTGGGCAGAAACTTATTGAGAGACGGACCGTTCATTACGATCAGGTCGTCCATCACATCGCCCAGCGGTGCGCCGATCTCCTCATCGGAGATAACAACAAAGCAGTTGGCGGTACCGCCGCGCTGCTCGGCACCATAGCTGGGGAAAAAGGTTACTTTCTTATCGGTTGCATCGCAGGTGGCGGACGCCAAAAACTTGCCCAGAGTCATAACACCCTGACCGCCGAAGCCGGCTACGCACAAATTGGTTTCCATCAGTGTGCTCCTCCTTTCATCAGCGGTCGCGGATGACACCCAGAGGGTATTCCGGCAGCATTTTTTCTTCAATAAATTTCAGGGAATCCAGCGGATCAAGTCCCCAGTTGGTCGGGCAGTTGGTAACGATCTCCACCATAGAGAAGCCCTTGCCGTCCAACTGGTTCTGGAACGCCTTATGGATCGCCTGCTTGGTCTTGATTACATTCTGCGGGGTATTGCAGCTGGTGCGCACCAGATAAGCGGGTGCTGTGAGCTGATCCAGGATCTCGCACATATGCATCGGGTAGCCATGCTCTTCGGCAATGCGTCCCTTGGGGGCGGTAGATGCCTTCATACCGATGAGAGTCGTGGGAGCCATCTGTCCGCCGGTCATTCCGTAAATACCGTTATTGATAAAGATAACGGTGATATTCTCGCCGCGGTTTGCGGCATGAATGGATTCCGCCATGCCAATGGAGGCAAAGTCGCCGTCGCCCTGATAGGTGAAAACCAGTGTATCGGGATTGGCGCGCTTCATACCGGTGGCTACGGCGCAGGCACGGCCGTGGGGGGCAGTGCTGTTATCGTATGCCATGTAATCCATGTGCAGACCGCAGCAGCCGATGCCCAGAACGCACGCAGCGCGGTCGACCAGCTTCATTTCGTCCAGCACCTCGCCGATGAGCTTGATGACGGTGCTGTGCATACAGCCGGGGCAGAAGCCGGAAACTTTATCCTCCTGAATGGTCTTTGTCCGTGAATAAATCTTTTCCATTCTTTCCCCTCCTTTACTGATTCAGCAGCTTTTCCACTGCTTCAATAACAGCCTCGCGGCTCATGATGTTACCGCCGGAGCACAGGCAGGTCTCGATGGGGCATCGACCGCGAACGGCATGATCCACATCTTCTGCCAACTGGGCAGGAATGGACATTTCGACATCAAGAATGGCGCGGCAGGTATTGTAATCCAGCTTTTCGAAGGACGCCTTGGGGAACGGGTGAACCGTGATGGGACGAATGAGACCGACCTTTTTACCCTCGGCACGCATCATTTCCACAACGGACTTTGCAATACGCCCGGAAATGCCATAGGCAGTAATAACGACCTCGGCGTCCTCGGTGCAGTATTCCTCCACCATTACATCGTTTTCCCAGGAAGCGTACAGGCGGGCTGCTTCCTCATTGACAGACTGCATCTTGTTGGTATCCCACTGACCGGGCTGAATCCACGCACGGTTGGCATAATCCAGCGGGTGACCGATGCAAGCCCACTTTTTCTTGCCCTCACGAATGGCGGCGATCTTCTCGTCGCTCATCATCTCGGGCAGCTCTACCGGCTCCATCATGGTGCCGATCACGCCGTCCGCCAAAAGAAGAACGGGATTGCGGTCACGATCTGCCAGCTCAAACGCCTTGCAGGTCAGGTCCACCGCTTCCTGAACGGTAGCAGGTGCAAGAACGATCATCTCAAAGCCGCCGTTGCCGGACGCCTTGGTTGCCTGAAAATAATCCTGCTGGGCGGGCTGAATGGCACCGACGCCGGGGCCGCCGCGGGAAATATTGGCATAGACCATAGGGATACGGGCAGCAGCACAGTAGCTGATGCCTTCGCTTTTAAGGGCGATGCCGGGGCTGGAGGAGGAGGTCATGGAGCGGGCGCCCACAGAAGCGGCACCATAAACCATGTTAATGGAGGCGACCTCCGACTCGCCCTGCACAAAATTACCCCCGACCTCCGGCAGACGGCGGGCAAAATATTCCGGAATTTCATTTTGGGGGGTGATGGGATAGCCGGCAAAGAAACGGCAGCCGGCACGAACAGCCGCTTCGGCGATTGCCTCGCAGCCCTTCATCAATACTCTTGCCATAGCTTTAGTCTCCTTTTATTTATAAACTTCGATAGCGCCATCCGGGCAGATGCGCGCACACATACAGCAGCCAATGCAGTCTTCATTGACCGGCTCCACATACTCGTAGCCCTTGGAATTAACCTTTGTTCCCAAGGCAAGCACATTCTTGGGGCAGAATTTGATGCAATACTGGCAGCTCTTACACCGCTCGGCGATCACAACGACCTTTGCCATACTATGAAACCTCCTTCCGGAAACGAAATAATAAACGATCTATCTTTCAGCGCGGGGGTCTTCTTCCCGCAGCCACGGATACGTAAGGCGCAGTGCCAGCGGCAGCACCGGCAGTTCATTCGGCTCTGTCATGTCGGCATACAGCGCATCGGAAACAGCGGCAAATTCCAGCCGGCAGTAGGGCTCCAACATTTGGCGGGTCTTCAAAAGCCCTTTCTCAAATTCCTGCTGTGTGGTAAATGCGCCGTTATTGGGATTTGCGACAAAGCGCAGGTTCTCAAGCCGCAGATGGGAAACCTGCAATATCCTGCTGAGTGTGCCGTCGATATGGTCGATATCGCATGACCATGGACGGTAGGAGTTGACGATGTAGTAGATGGCGGTTTTGCCTGTGCCCAGAGCCGGCGCATAGCCGCCCACCGCACGCGCACCGTTGGCATCTCCGCCGACATCCATCACCACGCAGCAATCCTCGTCCCGCAGCAGGCGCATCACGCCGCCGACCTGTGTAGGTGCGTCCATAAACTGCTTTTCGTAATGAAAGACAATTCCGAGCGTCTCCATTTCCTGTGCAAGATCCCGGGAGCGAAACAGCGGCTTGGTCATATCAAGATCAAAAAAATGGACAGGCAACGGCTGGCACTGTGCCAAATGCACGGCAAGCTCCAAAGCCAGCTCGCTTTTTCCGCTGCCGGCTTCCCCCAGCAGCACAAAATTCTTGCAGCCGGTACAGCTTTGTTCCAGATACTCTTTCCAGCCCACGGCACCTTTTCCCCTTTCTTGCTTGCGATGTACAGCCGTCCTCACACCTTTCATTTTAGTAACAATAACATGGCATGTGAAATGCAAAGAGTGTATAAGTGTTATCACTTCCCCGTTTTGGGCGGTTCTGTGCAGGGTGATAGCAGAAGGGGGAATTGACAGAGATATTAAAATGCAATATAATATATTTGAAATCATTATTCTGTAATACAAAATATCAGAGAGAACCTTGAGCGGTTCCGCCTAAACCCCATCGGGCAGGGCGCCTCCGCCGGATCAACCCGATCCCGGGTCGCAGGAGAAATCCGGCAGCCTTCCGTCCCCACTTGAAAAAAGGCTCTTTCATCACGGCGCTGGTTCCCGCAGGGGTACCGGTTTTCTGTGATGCTGCAAAGGGTCTGTTCTGCACGGATCCTTTTTTGTTTTTTGTTTTATTTCCTGTGTTTTTCTTGACATCAGAAAGGAGCTTCTATGAATCCCGTTACTGTTGAACAAGCCCTTGACCTATTGTGTCGGTCGATCCAGCCCATAGAAGCTGCAGAGCGGCTGCCGCTTGAGCTTGCCTGCGGGCGTATTGCCGCAGAGACCGTTTTATCCCAATTACCCCAACCTCCCTTTGACCGCAGCGCGATGGACGGTTATGCCCTGCACAGCGCCGACCTGAACGAAACGCTGACGCTGACGCTTCAGAATTCCGGAAAAGCTCTGCTGCCCTGCCATGCCATGCCCATACTGACCGGAGATCAGCTGCCAAAGGGTGCTGACTGTATGATCCAGCAGGAGGCTGTTGCCGTAACAGACGGTCGGGGACAGCTGCGCTTTGCGCCCAAAGCCGGACAGAACATATGCCCCAGCGGAAGCGAGATGAAAGCTGGAACCCGCCTGCTGAGGTGCGGTGAGCGGATCACGCCTGCCCATATCGGGCTGCTTGCCGCCGACGGCATCGCCCATGCGACTGTGTGGCGCCAGCCTAAGGTTTCGGTCATTTCCATCGGCAATGAGCTGCGGCTGCCCGGCGAAAAGCTGGGGGAGAATGAAATCTATGACTGCAATGCGCCGATGCTGACGGCACGGCTGCATAGCCTGCTCTTTAAGACGGAATATCACCTGTGCCGCGACGATAAAGCGGAACTGCAAGGGCTGCTGGATAACACCCTGCAGAGCAGCGACGCAGTGATTACCATCGGCGGCGGCGCAGTGGGCAGCACCGATCTGATGCCGGAGATCATGCATACCCTTGCCGAGCCATTGCTGTTTGACCATGTAATGCTGAAACCGGGCAGCCACATCGCTGCCGGAATGCTGTGCGGAAAACCGTTGTTTTCGCTCTCCGGTAATCCCTTTGCCGCCGTGGTGACCTTTGAGCTGCTGTGCCTGCCCGCCCTGCTGCATCTTGCAGGAGCGAAAAGCTGCATACCGTGTCGTGCCACCTTGCGGCTGCAGGGCGGCTTTGCCAAAGCAAGTAAGCGCCGGCGCTTTCTGCGTGCGGCAGCCTGGGCGATACGGTAATGTTGCCGGTCTGCAGTCACTCCTCCGGTTCCCTATCCGGATTGGCAGGCTGCAACTGTCTGGTTGATGTGCCGGCTGGCAGCCCCGCCCTGACGGACGGTATGATGGTGGAGGTTGTTTACTTTGTGTAATACAGTAAAACAATGCGGCGTGCTGCTGCTTGCCGGCGGAAAAAGCAGCCGCATGGGACAGAATAAAGCCCTTTTGGAGCATGACGGTGTTCCGATGATCCAAAGGCTTGCCGAGCAGTGTGTTGCGTTCCCGGAAAAGCTGCTTTCCTCTCCCATTGAGCTGCCGGTGGAGGGATACACCCGTTTTTGCGACGATCTCCCCGATTGCGGGCCGCTGGGTGGGCTGGTGACGGCACTACGCCGCTGCCACAGCGATGCGCTGCTGGTGCTGAGCTGCGATCTGGCGTGCTACCGCAGTGAGCTGGGAAATTATCTTCTTTCCTTTTTGGGAAGCGGGTGGAATGCCTGGTGCATGCGCAGCAGAGACGGGCGGGCGCATTATCTGTGCGGCATTTATACCAAAGCCGCACTGCCTGTACTGGAAGCAGCGCTGGAGCAACGACAGCTGAAAATGTCGGACGCATTTGCTGCGGTAAGCGGGCATATGCTGGAGCTGGAATATACCGTTTTTCCCGATCGGCTGCTGACCAACCTGAACACACCGGAGGACTATTACAAGGCGTTTCGCCCTCCTGTTTTTGCGATATGCGGGCTGCACAATTCCGGCAAGACCACGCTGTGTGAAAAGCTGATCCGGCGCTTTGGCGAAATGGGGTACCGGGTCGCCTGCATCAAGCACGACGGGCATTGCTTTGAGCCTGATGTCCCCAATACAGACAGCTGGCGGTTGGGAAAAGCCGGCGCCAGCCCTGTCATGATTTACAATCGGGAAATACTGGCGTATAATAGAAAAAAAGGTGTCATGTGTGCTGATGAATTGATTGAAATGGCAATGCAGGAAGCTGACCTTGTGCTGCTGGAAGGCTTTAAGAACAGCCGGTGGCCCAAGGCGGAGATTCTGCAAGAGGGAGAAGCAAGCGTTTCCCGCGATCCGGTAGCGCTTATTGCCGACCAAAAGCCGGAGAGTTCCCTGCCGTATTATCACCGCAACGATGCAGACGGCATTGCCGAACTGATCCTTCGGTACCTGCACCTTACCCCGCCGCGGAAAAACAGCTGAAACAGACAAAAAGAGAGGGACTGCTATGGAAACTGAAGAAAAAAACAGCAATGTACTGACCAAGGCGCTTTCCATACTGGAATACATGAGCCGGCAGAAAAAGCGCACCTCGATACAGGAGCTTTCGCAGGAGTTGGGGATTTCCTCCCCCTCCGTCCACCGTATTTTGCAGATCCTGAAAGCAGACGGCTATGTGCAGCAGGAAAAAAACAAGCAGTATTCCCTGACCTACAAGCTGCTGGAACTTTCCAGTTATTCCATGATGCAAAACGGCTTGATCGAACAAGTCCTGCCCTTTATGAACTACTTTGCACAGCAAAAAAACTGTCAGGTGGGTCTTTCCGTCCAATACGGGGAATCCATTCTGCATCTTGCCACAGTAGGTCAGTTTATCGTATACAACGATAAATATGCCCTGCCCGGTACCGTGCTGCCCGCCTACTGCACCGCCGCAGGAAAGCTGTTCCTTGCCCAAATGGACGATGATACGCTGAATACCTGGGTGCACAGCCAC
>ULTN01075147.1_pt1 | contig 14173 bp, 15 predicted proteins | sample 1957681 | NCBI WGS metagenome assembly ULTN01 (sample SAMEA4835736, study PRJEB28245) | human gut metagenome | biome: gut microbiome; material: fecal sample | place: Denmark | collected 2008
TGCGTCCCCTCAAATGGTTTTCGCCTATCGAATTTCTTAATGATAGTGTCCAATATGATTGACAAACCTACATAGATAAAGGTGAGTTCCATATTGGGACAGCCTTTGAAAGCATCTACTTCAATGTTTTCTACTTTATCAGATATACTGACCTCTTTCAACTCGTTACAATTTGCAAGAGCCTCTATTCTGATTTCTTTTATATTATTAAAGCTTAAATGCTCCAGAGAAGAACAGTTTGCAAAGCAAAGCGTTGGAACTTTGTTGCAATCACAGTCCCATATCATTTTCTTGATCTTTAAAAAATCAAATTGTTTTAATGTGGAACAATAAGCAAAACAATTGATTGGTATTTCTTCGCAAGCACTGTTCCATATTACAATAAAAAGGAGCCCAGAGCATTTTATAGACTCTAGACTCTTATATTTGTTTGCTATGCACTCATTATACCACATCAGCAAAGCTTTGTCAACATCTATACAAACGTGATCTCTGCATTCGGAGAAGCCATGAAGGCTGTTTCGTCAATAACTTTTACTTTGTCTGATACAAATATTTCTGTTATATTTTTGCAGCCCTTAAAAATATCACCTTTGATACTTCTAGATGAAAGCCATTCGACTTTTTTTAGATTTTCACAATTAGCAAAGCACCTTTTGCAAACTTCTGTTCCTTTGTTTAATTCCACCGAAGTAAGACCACTACTCGCAAAGGCTTCTTTTTTCAGCTTTCTTAAATTTGAAAAATCAAACTGTTTTAAAGAAGAACAGCCATAAAAGCAAAGTTCTGGCACTTCTTTATAATCACAATCCCAAATCACTTCATTTAGTTTTGTACAATAAGTGAAGGTCCTCCATTCTATTTCTTTTATATTTGGTGTTAAGTGAATTTTCCGTAGACCACTGCCTCCAAATGCGTCACTCCCAACTATTTTTACATTAGAAAAATCAAATTGTGAAAGACTAGAACAATTGTGAAAGCAAAGTTCCGGGATTTTATAGCATTCGCAATCCCAAGTTACATTTTTTAGTTCTTTACAGTCTTTAAAAGCACTTTTAAATATATACTTTATATTTTTAGGCAAGCTTATCTCTTGTAGTCCACTTTCCTTGAATGAACCTTTTCCAAGGATTTTTACATTAGAAAAATCGAATTGTAAAAGACTAGAACAGCCGCAAAAGCAAGATTCGGGTATTTGGTTATATTTGCAGTTCCAAACTATTTTTTTTAGCTGTTTGCAGTGCAAAAAAACCCGGTCAGATATATTTTCAATATTTTCAGGCAAGTAAACCTCTTGCAACCCACTCTGAGAAAACGCAAAATTACCAATTTCTTTTACTTTTGAGAAATCAAATTGAAAAATTTTAGAGCAGCCGCAAAAGCAAGATTCGGGTATTTTGCCGCAACTACAGTTCCAAAATACACTTTTTAGCTCTTTGCATTCCCCAAATGCACTATCTGATATACTTTCGATATTCCACGTCAAATAAATTTTCTCTAGCCCACTATTATGGAATGCACCTGTTTTAATTTCTTTTATCCTTAAAAAATCGAATTGCTTCAGCTCAGAACAATTGGCAAAGCAATACTCCGGTATTTTGTCGCAATTGCAATTCCAAATAACTTTTTTGAGTTTTGGGGAACTCAAAAAAGCTGCCTTTCCTATTACTTTTATATTCTCCCCAATTTCGATATCTGTAATGGAACTTCCAGTAAAAGCATAATCGCTTATGCATGATACAGGTTTCCCACCTATTGTTTCAGGTATTACGATTGATGTTAATGTGTCTTTTACGCCGCTTTTCAAGTGCTTGATCGTTAACTCTCCACCATTATCTTCATATTCAAAAATATTATCCAAACTCTTCTGTCCTCCTTTTACAAGAATTTTTCGGAATCCGTCCATTTTTTCGGCAACTCTGAAATGTCTTTATTCCACATATCTTGCTTATCCCATTGGTCTATATTTTCAAGCCGTTCAAAATAATCTCTGGACACCTGGACACAATTGCTTTCTTCCCCGCATACTGCCTCTATTATCCCTTTCATGCCAAAAATATTTCTTGCTACCATATCTTCCAGAACAGGCTCTATGTATTTAATTTCAGTGTTTAACTCTTGAAAAGCCATTTTCACTGCAACTATATCCCCTGCATCAATATCCGTCTTAATGCTGTATTTATATAGGCAGTATCTCATTCTCGACACAATATATGTAGTCCATTTTGCCAAAACTGATTTGAGTGACAATTCACCCAATACTTCATTGGAAATATTCATTTTTTCTCACTTTCTTCCCCAAAATAATGGTAGAGCATTATAAGAATATCTTGATCCATATGGTAAAGATAGGCTATGAGCTTATCTATTAACCTCTGTCGAGACACAATATACTTTGGCAATTCTTTGTCATCCATTTGCATTAAATATAAGAGAGATAATAATGATCTTTTAATTTTTTGCTCACTTACTCTAAAGCCATATATGTGCACCATATTTGAATACAAAAACTTATTAATGGCCATAGGATCTGCTTTTACAAGTTTTTCTTTTATTTTGGATAGATTTTTTTGTAGTATAAACGTATTTTTTATTTCTCCACAATAACCACCAAGGTATATATAAAATATATTCTGCAAATGATCATACTGCGACAACGTATCATTTAGTTGTTTGTTTTTAAATCCTTCTGTTACAGTAGTTACATATTCGGTTAAAATTTTTCTATATACAAGAGACGAAATTATATAACCATGTTTCTTTATATAATCGTCAAAAGTCTTTTTGAAATTGAACTTTTCACATAAATAGTTTAGTTCTTTAACATTCATTATTTTCTCCGTATATTTTTTTCTTGACGCCCAGCCGCCGCACGCTCGTGACTTTAGTCGTGAGTTAGGCGGCTAACTTGGCAAACGAATAAACATATAGTATGATAAAAATGGCAAAATCAAATAGTAAAAGGAAGGAGGCTTCACTATTTATACAGTATACCATATTTTTATAAATACGTCAACCAAGATATTACAAAAAAAGAGTCTTAGAAAAATTCTAAGGCTCTCTTCTTCTATATTGGTTTATCCTATATTATTCAAATCTTTAAAATAATCAGCAGCTTCACGATACATAGCCACCTGAGTTGACGCTGACATTGATCTTATAACTCTTTGAACAAACTCATATCTGTCCTTTTCCGGGGTTCGTATGAACTTTTCGTATAAACCCTGCTTCATCTGGTTGTCATTCAGTCTTCCGACGATGATTACTTCAAAGGTACCCTCAAAATCATCATCTCCTGAGATATTTGAAATAAGGGCTTTTATAAACTTGTCTTTCATTTCTGAGGTAAGTTCATCCCCGTATTCAAAGCCTTCAAAAGCTTCATTTAAGCATTCCTCTTGCGTTAAGTCCAAGTCAGGGGTTTCTGGAATGAGCGATGCATATGCTTCCAGTATTTGAGCAAATGTATCTTCGTGAATTATTATTTTGTGCCGTTCAATATAATTTTCTACATCTTCACGGAAATAAATTTCCGCATTTATTTTTTTCTCAAGCACGATCAAATCATTTTTGGAAATGTTTTTTACGCATACACTTCCGAGTCTTAGTTCATATTCGTTAGCTCTTGTTGTTAGACTTATATCCATTTTTTTAATCCTCCTTAAATTCAAATAATTCATTCTCACCAGGTATGTACACCTTGTTGTTTTCTACGCATCTAAACAAATCAGATGTACTGTTGTTGCTCGCCGCATAGAAACTTTCTTGGCTATAATTGTGCTTTTTCCAGTCATATTTGCACAATCCTAGCTCTGTATCGCTTCTTAGATGTTTTGTAAGTGTAGTAAGAGTAGCTTTTATTTCATCAATACTAAACTGACGGTATGGAACAAAATGATAACCGCCATATTCAAATATTGATTCATTTTCATTAACAACATCATCGCCGTCTTCAATAAGTTCCCCACAATTTGGGCAGCAAAGACAGCGTTCGTTTTCATTGAAATCGAGCTCTACTACTGCGAATTTGGGGTCCCACTGATAGCCACATTTAGGACACACACGGTGGTCATTACTTATCCTGATTTTATTTGCCATTATATATATACCTCCTATGCTATCAAATAAATCATACTCTGAATAACATAGACCGTAAGGTGCTTGTCATCAGAAAGTTCTTTTATCAAATCAGTATGCTTATGGATATCGGTCAAGCAATACTTGAGCAAATGCTCTTGTCTTTTTTCATTTGTTTCGTCTCTGTCCATATCATACATTCTGAAAATAGCATGTATCTTTTCCTTGAGCTTCATCTTGAAATCTTCCGGAATAGCTTCTGATACCGATTCATCTTCGTCCTGCACTCCAGTTATTTCAGCCCCGCAGCAGGGACAATAATTAAAGAATTCAACATATCCTTCGTGTTCAAAGCCGTATCCACAGTTTGAACACTTAAATATACCGTTAAAATGATTCCAATGTGCAGTCATTTATTCCTCCTCACTTTCTGTAATAACGTGAAATCCTAATTCCTTAAGCTCATTGTATTTTTCATCCTCAACCTCTGTTGCCGAGAATAAAGTTTCTCCGTAAAAGTCTTCGGAATCAAGAACAATGTCTGCTCTTCCATATGCGTCGCTAATAATTTGCTCTGCCTCCCAAGAATCTTCAGCCTCAACCAGGACTGATTTTACAAGCTTTTCTGTTATTTTTACTTCGAATTTCTTCATTGTAAAATTCCTCCTTTATATATTTTTTTTGTAAAAAAAATAAGTCCAGAGTTATAAAACTCTAGACTTATCATAAAACATTTTTTTACCTCTTCAGTATATCATACGCAGGTGGATTTGTCAATAGTTCTCCCAAGGAATTTTGACCTTGTACTTGTTACTTTTGACATAGGTTTCCATAACTCCACAAGAGGCACACCACTTATCAAGCAAATCTTGAAGCTCCTTACACTTTTCATCAGATATATTACTCATAGCATCTTCATACAGATTTTCTGTTGCATTTGCGATTATATCATCTGCATCAATGTGCATATCAACTCTTTCTGTTATCCAAACATATTCGGGTTTTTCATCGTCTTCATTATGATTGTCATACCAATCTTCAAAGAACTCGTCCCAATCTGTGAAATATCCTTCATTATAAGAATAATATTCTGAGTAGAAGTATTCACAACTATCTTCAACTTCCTTTGGAGCTACTGGAGCATTGTCCATAAGGCCTTTGAGCTTTTGCTCTCTTTCAGCTTGTCTTATCTTGTCTTGTTGCTCGCAATCATGTACGAATGCTGTTCTTGACATTATTTGTCCGCAGAATTTGCACCTGCGTACAACACCATTATTGCAATGCGGGCAAAATGATAAAGATTGATGCTTATATGGAAAGAGATTAGTATAACTCTTATTAGGGGCATCAGATAAGCCATATTCGTTATCTCTTATTATCAAACCCGTCCCGTGACAATAAGAACATATTTCCTCATTATCGTACAGATCTTTTTTTAAATTGACATTGATAAGATCCTGTATATACTCAGGGGCGGAGACTGTTTCTGTCTTTGGCTTTATAGATATTAGTGCAGAGGGCTTAAGGACCATGATATCATCAGTTATACTTGAAAACCCTAACTTGTCATAAAACCTCTTTACTTCGTCGTCCCACGGCTCTATAAACACAAGTTCATTCTTTTTCTCTGAAGCCCATTTCATTTTTATTGCTTCTCGAACAAGAGAACTTCCATAGCCTTTTGCCCTATGTTCTGGCAAAACAAACACGTCTGATAAAAGTAGACTATCTCCATTGAAACCAGGATATGCAGCTACTGCCTCAATATCATCGATAACATCTGCACATCCGATCGTACAAAACCCCACCAGACTATTTTCAACGAATATGCCATATCCATAATCAGGTGAGTCGGTCATATCAGATACTTCAAAAAATGACTCCTTTTCCACTTTTTTTTACCTCGGTGATATCTGACTCGTTCAATGAACGAATCGTCGTTTTTCCCTTATTATTCATAATTTTGTTCCTCCTTTTATTATTTTATTGCAAAAAAAATAAGTCCAGAGTAAAGACTCTAGACTTATACATCACCTTTGCACCTTTAGTATACCACAGCATTTTCTAAAAGTCAAGCATTTCCCAAAATTTCAGACAACTTGTTTATAAGCTTTTCCTTTTCACCACTTCCCGTCGTATTGAATCTTATTAATGGTATATTATACTTTGCAAAAACAGTATCTTTTATTTCGTCTCTTTCCTGCTGTCTTGCATTCTTATCGTGATATGTGTATCCGTCCACTTCCACTGCCAAAACCGGTGATTTATCTATCTTATTATATATCAGAAAATCAACGTGAGACATAGGGTTCATAGCAAAAAGTGTTTCTTTGTCATTAAGCTTGTATGGATCTGAAATAATGGCGTTGAGCGGTTGGTGTGTTACTACATCAAATTCTGAGAACTGCTCCATTTGAAGGACTTGTTCGATAACTGTATACATAATATTTTCAGAATCGTACTCTGACACACGCCGTTTGCCTTCAAGATATTGTTTTCTTCTTTTTTCATAGCCTTTGCACAATAGGTCAAAGACAGAAAATACTTCACCCCGCTTTATTTCAAAATTGTTGTATTTTATGTATTTCACAAGGCTGCCGATATTAGTATTTTTATTCGCCTCATAATTGGAAACCACTACTCTTAATCTTCTTTTAGCTCTTGATACTGCCACATTCAGAAGCTCTGGTTTATCAGTAAAATCAGTTATTTCCTGTTGGACTGTAGATATAATGATATCGTCCTTTTCTCTGCCCTGAAATTTGTGAACTGTTGCTATTTCAACATCAGTCCCTAATCCACTGCTCTTAAGCTTTTTAACCTGATCGCCAAATGGAGCTATTATTCCATAATCTTTGGAACATAAAGAAGGTAGTATTTTTTCGGCTATTTCATCAACCTGCTTTTGATTTGAATATTTTTCACCGTGATTATTATCCTCAAGGATTATGGCTTCCATAACATCTTTTTCACCTTTATCTTGCGTCATAATTATAAGCTGATCGTTATAGAACCTAGAATTACAAAATTCTATTATTTTGGGGTGACATCTATAATGCTCTCTCAATAATACGCTTGGAACATTTGGGAATGTCTTATATGCAGATGATAACAAATTATTATTCTCAAATCTATAATTCATTGGAATATTATTATTTTCTGATATTATTTGTATTTTATTTCTCACTTTATCCGGTATAACATTAGGCAACTGTTTTAAATCTCCTACAATTACGATGTTTTTTGCACAAGACATAGCAAGCGCTCCGGTAGCAAGATCCACCTGAGAAGACTCATCAACGATAACATAATCATATATCATCCTATGTAGACTTGACCTTATTGAATACGTTGTGCTTAATATTACCGGATATTCCGATATAAATTCATAAGGATCATTATAGAAAATGCTTTCCTCAAAGCCATTTCTCTCTGGACGTTCCCCATATTTGCTTGCTAAATGAGCCTTAAGCAGAGTGTTTGAGGTGTCAGATAAACTTTTAAGAATATTGTCAAAGTTATTTTTGGCAAGAAAGTTATCTATTTCTTTTATTTCCTTTTCGATTTCTGCAATCTTTTGGATATAATACAACTTTTTAAGTTGCTGTATAAGTTCAATTGTATCTCTTTTATACACATCAAAGCCTGCTATTTGATAAGCAAAAACTGAATACAGCTTATATATCCAACTTACTGGTTTTTCTTTATCTATATACGACTGAAGTTTTATCCAAAAATCGAGTATTTTATCCGAAGATACCTTGTCAAGACGTTTAAACAACTTTATCTGAGTATACGTGTTGTCGAAAAATTGGTCAAAGTACTTTTGCTCTGTTTTATATTCGGATAATTCTTTCTGCAGCTGTGCTTTTTTATTATTTCCCTTAAAAAGCTTTTTCAGAGATATTTCTTGACCTTTAATGGTGCTTTCCAATCTCCATATTTGATTACCATCTTTGATATCCTTTTTAAAATCTGGATATGATGTCTGTTTAGAATCAATAAATGTTTTTTTATTACTTCTGCTTCCCAACTGTGCGGCAATATATTCGTATCCATAATGTTGGAGTTTTTCAAAAACATTGTCTGTAGCAGAATTATTGTTTGAAACAATTGCGACTGTTTTATTCCTAATAAGGAGATTTGCAATTATGTTAAGTATAGTTTGAGTTTTGCCTGTCCCTGGTGGACCCTCAATAATGCTGATACTGTTATGAAGTGCATTTTCTACCGCTCGCATCTGACTTAGATTACTTCCAAATGGATAGATCACCACGCCCGTATCTTCTATTTTGCTGATTGGTTCACTACACAAGTATTTTTTTAATATACTGTCCGAATCTATAAATTCCAATTTATTGTATATTTCCTTAAGTATGTTTGTTCCGTCATCAAGTTTTAATCCCGTAATATTTGCAATTTCTCGCAGATAGTCCATTACATTGCTTACTCGTATATCCAGCAAAGCATTTTTTCTTATGATGATTTGTTTTGGATAATAGCTCCGAAATGTGCCGTTTTTAAAGAAAAACCGATAATAATGATTGAAATTTCCTTCATCTACAAATTCTAATGCAAATTTTATATTATATAGATTTATCTTTTGTATTGTGCTGTAATATTCATAGTTATCAAGATCCAATTTTTTAGGATTTGATAAAATTCTAACATTTTCTCTGTTGTAAGGATAATCTTTGCCGCTATCATAAATTATACGTGTGTAACGTCCCTCACGTTGAAAACTATGTATATTATCAGCAATTTCCCCTTTTATAATAAAAAGAAATCTGGAATGATCCATTGTAATTTTGTCCTTTCTTATATTGACAGTTTATATTTGTAGGTGTACACTTAATAACATAAGTATTTGTCTAGAAGGTGTTATTTTGTATAGACCAATCAAAATTGTTTCTGATGATATGATCCTATCTAGTTGGGATTCCCACAAGACTTTAGGCGGTGTTGCACATGAATTAGGGATCTCGTGTGGGAGAGTCGCTAAGGCTCTGAGTTCAGCAGGCGTTATAATCAATGATACACACAAAAAGATCCTTGAACTCTACGCTGAAACGAAAAGCGTGAATGAAATAGCTGCTTTTCTTAAACTTAATCCTCAAGTTATACAGACATACCTACCTCGCATCAGACCGGCATATGGAAAACCAAACAGGACAACCAACGCTCTCCGTATAGCAAAGCATAGAACCCATAATAAGCTCTAAAAGCCCGCAGAAAATAACTGTAGGCTTTTGTTCTGCAGCTATTCTTCAATAGTTGTATTTTTCTACTAAGGTACTAAAGATTTGGTTAAGCGTTCGTATTAATGTTATCTTTTTTTTGCATCAACCGGCCTAAATACATGATATCACACTTATGACGTTTGTTCAAGCCCCTTCCAACAAATAAAGGCCAAGCATCTCTTACAATGCTTGGCCTTTTGCTTACTTTTCAGCTACCTCGTCGATATCCACCTCATCTGCTTTGTGCAAAATGAGGTCTATCGCAAGGAACGCTCCTCTAAACATTTCAAAAAATTCTTTTGCTTTTTCATCGGAGTCATCCTTGTGATTCTGATAAAGATTCCACCACCCTTTGATAGTTATAGGGGCATCCTCAAGAATAAATGGATTAAACGAACTCAAAATATCAGTATATATTTCATCAAACATATCTCTAAAATGTTTAAGTATCTCTGCAACGGATTTGCAGGGCTTCTTTCCCTTTTCTACAAAGGAATAAAAATATTCATCTTTTTCCTTGAAGATCCTTATCTCAAAACTTTCCATTATTACTCGCATAACGCCATTCGGAGTTTCGTCATAAGTATAACTCTCATTGCAAGTATGTTCTTCTCTCTTAGAATATGTCCAACATTCAGCCAGTGCATCGAGATCAACTTCATCCTGCCTGTTCATTATGAAATCGACATACGCAAATTCTCTTTCATAATCTTCAAAAAATTCCTGTATATCGCTGTTTTTACTATCCTTATACTTCTGGTAAATAGCCCACCAGTCTTCGCACGTTAAAGGATGCTTTTTGCCAGCCACTTTTCTTTCCAGCTCATAATCTTCCAAGCCTATGTACAGCTCATCCCACATTTCTTCCAGTCGGGGCATAAGCTTTTCAATAATATCACTTACTGTTTTGCAAACGCCTTCAACTTCTGAGTTGTCTTCTTGATCAATGACGATATAGCCGCCGTCTGTTTTGCAAAGTGCCGCTTGGCAATAGTCCATTATTTCTTCCATAAGAACTATTGGCGTATTTCCCTCAATCAGACACTCGACGCCCCTGCTGTAGTTCTTGTTAAACCACTCAAGAATCTCATCATCATAGGTCCCCGCATCGAAGTGAAGCCACTTTGATGCAAGCTTGAGCCTTTTCTTCTCATCTTCAACCATAGTGACGTCTTCAAATTCGTCCCATAGTTTTTCAATTTCACGATCATTGTACTTCTTTTTTCTGATCTTTGCTTTCATATTTGTACCTCCTGCTACATTATATATGTTTATTATATCATGTTTTTAAAAGCTTCTTCCGATATAACTGGAATTCCAAGTTCTTCAGCTTTTTTTAGTTTTGAACCTGCGTCTGCTCCCACTATAAGAAAAGAGGTCTTTTTGGATACTGAGCCAGAAACCTTAGCACCCATATTTTCAAGCTCTTTTGTGATGCCGTCACGAGTGAAATTAACCAGCTTGCCAGTTACCACAACAGTCTTTCCTTCAAAATTTGCATTTGTTTGCTTTTTCTCAGGGTAAATGATATTGACATGGCTTTTGACCTTATCGAACTCTTCTACATTTTTCTTATCAGCAAACCAATTATAGATGTTATCGGCAACTGTTCCGCCAAAGTCAGTAAGTTCCGTAAAATCAAAATCATCATTGACAGCAGCATTTCTAAAATCCTCATAAGTAGAAAAATGTGCTGCTATCGTTTTAGCAGAGGACGTTCCTACATTAGGAATAGCCATAGACGTTATAAAATGAGAAAACTCAACGTCTTTGCTTTTTTCGATTGCATCGATCAGCTTGAGATATGATTTTTCTCCAAAGCCGTCAAGCGATACTATTTGGTCCTTATGCATACTGAGTTCGTAAATATCTGAAAAGTCTTTTATAAGGCCCAATGATAAAAACTTCTCCAATATCTTATCAGACAAGCCCAGTATATTCATAGCAGGCCTTGATACAAAATATGAGAACTTGCGAACCTGCTTTGCCGGACACTCCTTATTTGTACACCAAAGGAAGTGCGCCGTTTCCGCAAGTCTTATTTCCAACGGCTCTCCGCAACATGGACAGGTCTTAGGCAGTTCATATGTATCAGAACGTGTAAGGTTATCATCAATTGCCGGGATAACCATATTGGCTCTATATACTGTAATAGTATCACCTACGCCTAACTGCAGATTTTTCATATAATCCACATTATGCAGAGTGGCTTTTGTCAGAATTGCTCCGCCTGCGTCCACACCCTTAAAAACAGCTTTCAGACTCACCATTCCGGTGCGGGTAGGGTTAAGTTCTATACCTGTCAGTTGTGTCTCATACGTTTCGTCAGCCCACTTCAGGGCGATGATACTATTAGGATGATGTCCTGTTGTACCAAGAGATCTTGCATATTGATTATCATTATATTCAATAATCACGCCGTCCACTGGATAATCATATTTTTCAGGGGCAAATCGTTTGATAACCTCTTTTAGATTCGATGCCGATGCAGCGTTTATATTTTCAACAACATCAAATCCAAGGCTTGCGAGCCACTCAAGGTCTGCACTCTTGGTTGCTCCTGCCGGAGATATGAGCTTAAATGGGATGAAAGACAGCTTCCTTGACTTTGTAACCATTGGGTCAAGCTGTCTGATCGAACCTGCCGCAAGGTTTCTTGCCGCAGAATACTCGCCGTCTGTATTTACCTCATCAAATGCTTTCCAAGATATAAGGCACTCTCCTCTGAGCTCAACTCTTTCCTTATACGGAATTGTAAGTGGTATATTGCTTATCATTCTTGCATTTGCGGTCACGTCTTCTCCAAATTCACCATTTCCTCTTGTTAATGCTTTTTGAAGTGTGCCGCCGTCGTATATGAGGACAAGGGTAAGACCGTCAAGTTTCCAAGAGACATTGACTTCCCTGCTACCAGCAAAAGATACAACTTCGTTTACATCTTTTGTTTTCTGAGCAGACAGCATAGGTTCCGAATGTCTAACCTTTTCAAAAGCTTCTGATACAGAACCCTGAACTTTCTGTGTTGGTGAGCCTGCCATTATTATTCCTGTACTGTTTTCTAAAGCTACCAGCTCGTCATATAAAGCGTCATACTGCTTATCCGACATAATCGGCTTGTCCTCATCATAATAAGCTCTGCTGGCCTGTGAGAGCTTATCGATAAGCTCTTTCATTCTTTCAATATTCAAATTTTATTCCTCCTCTTTGTATTTTATGTAAAAAAAAAGTTTCGAGAAATATACTCGAAACTCTTATAACGTTTTTACAAGATTTATTGTATCATAAAAAATTTTATTTGTCAACTGTTTTTTCTCAGTCTTCTTGCTTTTCTAACGTTTGCAGCTCAAGCTGATTTGCTTAATCGCCATTTTTGATATCTTCCATTAGCTGCTGACGTATTTTCACATATTCTTCGTCATCATAATGTTTGAGAGCTATCTCAATTGCTTCTTTCGAGAAATCCTTTACAGTTCCCGAAAGAAGGGCTTCTCGAGAAACGCCACAGCATAGTGTTTCTGCATCAAAATCTGATTCAGCTACTATATTTATCATAGTTTTCTCTCCTTTCTTAATGCGATCTTCACTCAAAATACGAATTGCCACTCATATCAAAATCAAAAATGCCATAAGGGTACAAATGCAGCTTAAAAGATGAGTGTTTCTTATAATTGCCCAAAAGTTCGTTGAAACGTCTTGATCGTGTGTTAGCTTATATCCAAGCTTGTACATATATTTGCTATTCAGCAAAATTATAAGTGCTTTAATTAGTAACCAAATAATCTCTATTTTTACTCTTAATATTGAATTGTTCTCATAATATATTTTGATATATCCGAACAACAAAGAGTTAGCAAAAACCAACAATATTAGCAGTTTGGAATCTATAAATGGCGTTTGATTATTACTGCCCATATGAAAAATATCTCCTTTACCTGACTGGTGTTGTGTATTGTATCTTTTTCTAAACAAAAGCAATTATTGTTCGGTATGTGTTTTGTGAAGTTGATTTTTTTGGCTTTTCTTTTCTATACATTTATTTACTAGATTCCGAAAATTTGTGCATATCCTTTTCAGCATTGATGACAGTGTTTCATTGAAGTTTTTGTTAACAATAGGCATATATAGATTAAACACTAATAATGTTATGAAACCAGTTATAGTAATAGCTTCTTTGAAACCTATACACATTGCTATGACTATTAATGTTATTACATCACTATAAAGAATTAAAAAACGATGTGATTTATATTGCGAACATGTACGAAACCATCTGATTATATAATCAATATATTTGATCGAATTTATAATGGCATATGCAATAAAATTAGCATTTAATAAATAATTATATAATTTACTATTCATTTTCTACCTCCCAAGTGCCTGCCCCGTTGCAGGCACTTTTTTCATGTATGATAAATCCCCTTTTTACTGCCTTTTTCAGACAGTATCAATTACCTTTCCTTTTTCCTTCAGCTGAACATCACAACAGCCGTTCCAAAAGCTCCTTATTCTTTTCTCTTTTCAGCTAATATAAAGATTAATCCCGTAAGTGCAGGAAGTATCATGATCGGTAGTATTCTTGCCTTAATATACTCTGACGTAATTGACCAATCTGCTTTGTTATTGACAACAATTATCGAGTTGACTGCATTTGCGATAATAAAAGTGAAGTTGTAGAAATTACGCTTGATTAGCTTTTTTTATTTGAATATTCTCCATAATAAAAAGAGCGTATGAATTTCTTTACACGTTCAGGTTTACGATTATTATTGTTGCGTTTCATTTATAACTTCGGTGAACTTATATGTTCCAACAGGAAGTCCTTTTATATTGATTACTCCACATTTATCAGCAGA
>ULTN01027243.1_pt1 | contig 14137 bp, 14 predicted proteins | sample 1957681 | NCBI WGS metagenome assembly ULTN01 (sample SAMEA4835736, study PRJEB28245) | human gut metagenome | biome: gut microbiome; material: fecal sample | place: Denmark | collected 2008
GCGGTTGCTCCGCCGTCCATACCACCGTGACCGGCGTCCAGCACCACTACCGGCATATTATCCACTGCACCGGATTGCACTTGCTGTGCCAGTTGATCGTTTAACCCTGTAAGAAAATACCCGGCTGCCACCACAGTCATCGAAAATGCAAAGATCATTACTGCTCTGTGCCATAGCTTCTCCATTCCATCACCCCGTCCCAACTTATGCAGTGGGGGTTCTCGCTATGTCCTATACTTCTATTTTATCAGAAATGATCCAGTGGTTCAATAGAGAAAAGAACAAATTTTCGTCATCTGCTTCTAAAGTCGTTCGCGAGGGATTCACGCGGTAAAAGCGATCAAACAGATTATTCGTAAGCGTCAAAGCCGTTGTGTACGGCATCAACGGAAAACTGATTTCTTTGAAAAAAAGCTGTCAACGCCTCTGCCAAATCCCGTTCGTCCTCCGCAATTAAAAGCCGCATTACGGTCCCCTCTTTCCCCTTCGGTTCTGTTTACCATTATGTCTTTTTTAGCTAAAGCGAAGCTAAAGAGCCAGTGTATCGCTTTTGCGTTGAATAGAGCTGAGTATTCCTCATAATATATGGGGTTTTCTGTAAACTGGAAATGCTGTCCGCCACTTTGCATTGTTTTCGCACGGCTTGTCACCTTTGTGTATTTTCTTATCTTATAAATAATAACAGAACTATGCCGGACTATCAACCCGGCGGCGGATCAGTCAGAAAAGACCCCGCCAAGAGCAGCAGTTCTTGGCGGGGCTTTTATATGTGCGGTCTGTCTTTCCTACGGTATAAAGGCTATATCGCGCTATTTTACGCAGTAATTGCTACCCAATAATAGTAAGCCGTTAATTATTATGGTATTTGACATATGGCAAGAAACTGCTCCAGCGTAGTTTTTGCAGAAGGAAGTCTCACTTCTGGAACTTATTATGCTGTTTTAATCAAACGAAAACAAAAAACCTTCCCGTAATCAGTTCCCCAATGTAGATTGCCACAATGATTGTTGATAAAGCGGCAGCAACCCACAGTTCGGTTTTCTTTTTTGTATGTATGGATTCTTCTGCCGGATTGAAGGCTTTTAACCAGATGTAAGCCAATAAGCACAGCCATTGAGATAAGAGGAGAGCGCCATACAGATAATCTGTTGGCATAATCCCGTCTTTCTCCATGTGACCATATGCCCATAGCTGTGCAAAAAAAGCTACCCATAGCATTCCGGTTACTATATCATGAATATTCTTGGTATATTTCATGGAATATCACCCAATCCATATTAGTTTGTAGGATAGCCGGTAAATGTATAGCTCCCTACGGACTTTTCAATTGGAGCATTACCAGATGAATAATCTGATTCTGTACAAATATAATAACATGAAAAGAAATAAAAAACAAGGAATAGAAAAACAGCTGCAAATGCAAGAACGGCAACTTTACTTTTAGCTATACCCCGATTGTTGCGGAGTTGAGCAGCCGATTTAAGCCCGCAGATAAAGCATCTATTTGTTGGTATAGATATAAGAAAAAATCCTCTCTTGCCTTAACAGGCAAAAGAGGATTTGTTTGGAGCGGGTTACGAGGCTCGAACTCGCTACCTCCACCTTGGCAAGGTGGCGCTCTACCAGATGAGCTAAACCCGCAAATGGTGGCTCCGACTGGAATCGAACCAGTGACACGTGGATTTTCAGTCCACTGCTCTACCAACTGAGCTACAGAGCCAAAAATGGCGACCCGGATGGGGCTCGAACCCACGACCTCTAGCGTGACAGGCTAGCGTTCTAACCAGCTGAACTACCGGGCCATTGGTGGGAACAACAGGGCTCGAACCTGTGACCCCCTGCTTGTAAGGCAGGTGCTCTCCCAGCTGAGCTATGCTCCCACATCGGCTTGTCCTCCGGCGGATATTTCCGCAGGCGACGAAATTGATTATACTATATCTATGCCGTCTTGTCAACCGTTTTCCCTTATTTTTTTGAATTTTTTCGATCTTTTTTTCCAAGCATTTCGGCATCTCAATTTCCCAAATACGCTACCGGTCGTAGGGTTTCTACCAATCGCTCCCCAACCCCTTGAATATTGCGGAATTCCTCCCAATTTTGAAATGAGCCATGTGCCGCGCGATATTGCAGGATCCGTTCCGCTAAAACTTCACCGATTCCGGGAAGTGAAATCAATTCTTCTTGATCCGCCGAATTGATGTCTGTAGAGCCCAACCTCAGAAACTCGTCCAGCTCCTGCGGCACCACAGTCGTCTGCGGTTCAAACGGCATCTCCTCATATGGATCCTCTCGCAGCGGAATCATAAGTAAAGCTGCGCACAGTAAAAGGGCAGTCACCAGCAATATCCTGTCCAAACGACGCAGTAAAAGACGATATCCTGCCATAGGAAGCCCTCCATCCATTGCAGCAGCATCGTAAAAGCCGCCCGACACCGTTCTTGCGGCATCGGGCGGCGCCGCTCAATTTACTTCTTCAGCAGTTCCTTTGCACGGGCGGCAATATTCTCCGCTGTAAATCCAAATTCTTCGAGTAGCTTTGCCCCGGGGCCGGAATGACCGAACTGATCATTGACGCCAAGGCGACTCACCTTACAGGGTGCTTCCTCGGCAATCGCCTCCATCACCGCAGATCCCAAGCCACCAATAATGGAATGTTCCTCGCAGGTGAGAATACGACCTGTCTCGCGACTTGCCTTTATCATCAGTTCCTTATCAATCGGCTTAATGGTATGGATGTTAATAATACGGGCGTCAATGCCCTCAGCAGCCAATAGTTCACCGGCCTTGATTGCTTCCCCGACCAAAATACCGGTCGCCACAATGGTCACGTCTTTGCCGTCTCGGAGAGTAATTCCCTTGCCCATCTCAAATTTGTAGGTTTCAGCGTCGTTGAAAATCGGCGCTGCAAGACGACCGAAACGCAGATAAACAGGACCGACGTACGCAGCAGCTGCTCTTACAGCAGCTTTTGCCTCTACATCATCGGCAGGATTGATGACAACCATGCCGGGGATCGTGCACATCAGCGCAATATCTTCATTGCATTGATGGGTTGCGCCGTCCTCACCTACTGAGATACCGGCATGGGTCGCACCAATCTTGACGTTAAGGTGGGGATAACCGATGCTGTTGCGAATCTGCTCATAAGCGCGTCCGGCTGCAAACATCGCAAAGGTGCTTGCAAAAGGAATGTACCCGCAGGTGGAAACACCCGCCGCAGCAACCATCATATTACCCTCGGCAATACCGCAATCAAAGAAACGGTCTGGGAACGCCTTTTTGAATACTCCGGTCTTGGTTGCCCCGGCAAGATCCGCATCAAATACAACGATATTGGGGTTTTGCTGTCCCAACTCTACCAGTACTTCGCCGTAGCTGTCTCTGGTTGCCTTTTTCATTATCTCTGCCATCTTACCGCACCTCCAGCTCTTTCATGCCCTGCTCATACTCGGCGTCGTTGGGGGCCTTTCCATGCCAGCTCGCCTGATCCTCCATATAGCTTACGCCCTTGCCCTTTACCGTCTTAGCAATGACCGCAGCCGGTTTTCCGGAAGTCTTCATCACTTTTTGGAAGGTCTCCTCCAGTGCGGCAAAATCATGTCCGTCACAGCAAATAACTTCAAACCCAAAGGCACGGAATTTCTCATCAATGGGATAAGGGGAGGAAACCTCACCGATGCGCCCGTCGATCTGCAAATCGTTATTATCGATAATAAAGCACAGATTATCCAGCTTATAGTGGTCAGCAAACATCGCTGCCTCCCATACCTGACCTTCTTCGATCTCACCATCGCCCAAAATGGTATAGACACGATAATCCTTCTTGCTCAATTTACCGGCAAGCGCCATACCGCAGGCAGCGCTCACACCCTGCCCAAGCGAGCCGGCAGAGAAATCAATGCCGGGGGCCTTGTTCATGTCTGGGTGTCCCTGCAAACGAGAGCCAATTGCACGGAAGGTAGTCAGCTCCTCCTTCGGGAAAAAGCCCTTCTCCGCCAGCATAGCATATAGTGCAGGGCAGGTGTGTCCCTTACTCAATACCAACCTGTCACGATCCTCCCAGCGGGGGTTCTTTGGATCCACCCTCAGAATCTCACTGTACAGGTAAGTGATAATATCCGCTACCGAAAGAGACCCGCCCGGATGACCCGAATTAGCGGCATGAACCTCGGTCAAAATTCCGCGGCGCACCTCGGTGGCGGTCGCTTTCAGTTGCTCCAGTTTTTCCTGTGTCATAGCTACCTCCGATTACACGATTTACTCTTTGCTTATTTTTTTCAGCAGCACCGTAAAGTATTCCGGCAGTGCCGAATCAAATTCCATATATTCACCCGTTCTCGGGTGGATAAACCCTATTTTTTTTGCGTGCAAGCATTGTCCCTGCAACCCGCAGTCCGGTCTGCCCGCCGCATACACGGGATCTCCCACCACAGGGTGACCCATATACGCCATATGAACACGGATCTGATGCGTTCGCCCTGTCTCAAGCCGGCACCGGATATGCGAAAAGCCCGGATATTCCATTAGCACCTCGGCATGCGTCACTGCATGCCGACTGTTTTCCTCAGTCACGCACATTTTCTTTCGGTCAAGTCTGTGCCGCCCGATAGGTGCATCTACGGTAAAACGGTTTTCTTTAAAATGCCCGTAAACAACGGCTTCATATTCGCGTGTAAAGCTGTGAGCCTTTATCTGCTCGGCAAGCCCTCGATGCGCAAAATCATTCTTTGCCACGATCAAAAGACCGCTGGTATCTTTGTCGATACGATGTACAATACCGGGACGGATCTCCCCATTAATGCCGGAAAGACTATCTCCGCAATGATACAAAAGAGCATTCACCAATGTACCGGTATAATTGCCGGCTGCCGGGTGAACCACCATTCCCTTTGGCTTATTCACCACCAGCAGGTCATTGTCCTCAAATACAATGTCCAGCGGAATATTCTCTGCTTGCGTACCGGTCGGAACCGGTTCGGGCAGAAAAATCGAAATCTCGTCGCCTGCTCGCAGAGTATCCTTTTTCCCAGCCGACACACCGTTCCGCAGAATTCTTCCCTTTTCTGCAAGCGTCTGTATCTGGCTTCGGGAAAGCTCCGGCGCTAGCAATGCCAAACCTTTATCCAAGCGGCAGCCAGCTGCATCTTCCGTTACGATCAGTTCACGACGTTCCACGCTTTTTCTCCTTTTTTCCGTCAATGAACAGAATATAAATCACCAGCAGCGCCACACCGACAGTAATCGAAATATCCGCCACATTAAAGGTTGGGAATCGATCCCAAAATGCAAAGCGAATAAAATCCACCACATAGCTCTGCGCCACGCGGTCGATCAGGTTCCCAATACCGCCGGAAACCACCAGCGTCAACGCCAGAAAAGCGACATTCGGTATCTTGCTGCGCTTTACAGCCATGTAAATAATGATCGCTAGCAGCATTACGGCAGTCGCTGCAATCAGTAGTGTCTGCTTGCCGGAAAGCATTCCCCATGCCGCACCGTCGTTGCCGTTGGGCAAATAATCAAAACTGAAAAGATGCGGTACCACTGGCACCGTGCCGGCGTTCGTCAGGTGATTGATCGCCCACTGCTTACTCCATTGATCCAATAGCAGCATCAGCACACCAAGCGACATCGAAATTATTTTGAACATATCAATACCCTCAAAAGTCTGCGATCCGTTGTACACAGACCGCAGACTATTTTAGCTTTTATTAAAAGTCTTCGTCCTCATCGTCCATGAGATTGAAATCATTGCCGAATTTCAGCCCCTCGAACTTACTGCGGCGATCGCTGTCTTTCTGATCACCGGTCTCAAAATTGAGGATCTTCTGCTTTGTCTTTTCAAATTCAGCAAAAATATCTTTGCCCGCCTCCGGAATATCATCTATAGGCTCAGCATCAGAAACGATGAGTTCCTCAACAATAGGTTCCTCGTCATGCTCTGCGGTTGCTTCCTCGGCTGCCACAACCGTCTCCTCAGGAACGGCGCCGGACGCTCCCGAGTCCTCTGGCGCCTCACATATCTCCGCCACAGAGGTCTCCTCCGGAGTGGGCTCCTCTGCAGCAGGCTCCTCAACAGGAGTACTGTCGGTCACGGGAATACGGGTCACGAGCTCAATATGCTCACGGTACAGTTCGATGAGCTTGGCTTTAAAGTCCGCCGCCGCAGTTTGAACACGGATCAATTCGTCCTTTTCATCTTCCACCTTTTTACGAGCTTCCTCAACAATATGCGCCGCCTTTACAGAGGCCTCGCGCATTGTGATCTCAGCCTTGTTATTTGCATTCTTAATAATGCTGTCGCCCATCTTCTGTGCGCCTAACAGCGCCTCACGCAGGCTATCTTCGTCATCACGGTATTTCTGCAGGCTGTCAGCAAGCACACCTATCTTGTCCTCCAATGCCTCATTCTGCTCCTGCAAATCCTTTATAGTATCCAAAAGCTTATCAATGAAGGAATCCACTTCCTCGCTCTTGTAGCCGGAAAGTCCTTTGCTAAACTGCGGATGCTCCAACCGATCGGTCATTTTCAGTACCTCCCCATGGTCGTCTGTATTGTTTTTTCGTTTTTCCTTGTTACAGATACAGCCCGCTGTTTTCCAGCTCGTCCAGCAAGCTGTCTCCCATTACCCCGACATTATAAGGGGTGATGATATAAGTTGAGTTCGCCACTTTTTTAATCTGACCGCCGTTGGCATATGCAACGCCGCTTAAAAAGTCCACCAATCGGCGGGCGATCTCTCGATTGGTCGATTCAAGATTAAGCACAACGGTACGCTTTGCCAGCAGATGATCCGCAATACCGGAGGCGTCTTCAAATTTTTCCGGTTTTACCAACACCACCTGCAGCTGCGTGGTGGTATTGATATTGACGACCTTATTATCCTTTCTGGGGGCAGCGGCCGGCTTTTCCATCGGCTCTGCTCTGCCGGAGCGATAGTCGGACTGAACGGAAAATCCATCAAAAGGATCGTCCTCCTGCTCCTCGATCTGCTCGTTTTCCTCGAAATCGTCCTCAAAATCTTCTTCGCCGATCCCCATAAAGTCCTTGAATTTATTGATGAAACTCATAGTGGTCCTCCTTGCGCAGAAAGTTTTATATATAGTTCTATTATCCCATTCTTTGTGGTTCCTGTCAATGAGTTACCACAAGAAATTGTGTTTCTCTCTTTCATTTTGTCAAAGGTCGCTCAAAGGCATTCCGTCATACAGTTCATTTTTGCTGTTCACCAGCTTATCAAAAATATTAAGCTCATGCTCGCCTGTGTAATTCAATCGACTCAGGTAGTAGGTATCGCCCTCGTAGATAATGTCCACCGTTTTAAATTTGACGCTGTACCCGTTATCGACATAAACACCCTTTACGCCGTCAACGATGCGCAAATACTCTTTATCGAACCGTACTCCCGTATAGCTTTCTGAGGACAGTCTCACAGTCGCCACACGACGGGAAACGGTATCTGCCGTCACAGTGTTGCCCTTAATCACCAGCATCATCGAACTACCGTCATCGGAAAGCTCTGTGCGCATTATTGTTCCTTGTGCAGCACCGCTCCCAGGAAAACTCAACAAAACGCTGCTGCCCGCTGGATAGCTCTTGTGGTCACGGCTGCTGATCGTCAGGGCAAAATACCATTCGGGGCCTGAAACGATTTTTCCAAATCCGTTATCTTCCGGATTGTCAGCACTCAAAAGTGCCATCAGTTCATCACAGTCCATGCTTTCCAACCGTGCCGGAGTCATGCTCCCCTCCTGCCCGTCAGTCATGCTGCTGAAGTATCCTTCCTGCGTGCTGAAAACAGCCTCTCCGGAGCCTGCATTTTCGGTTTTTACGGATAACTCGGCAATGCGTCTCTCTATTGTCGCCGTCCCACCGGTAATTCCGCTGCTCAGATTGATTTCCTCCTGCAGTCCAAGCGCCAGCCTGTCCAACTCATCATAGCGTTCCAACGCCACCGCTGCGGCAAGTTTTTGCAGGGCTATATCAGTATTGCGGGTCAGGTCGCTCACCACAGGTGTGTTACTGCTATTAAGCTGATTCAATACCCGTTGCAGCATGGTCAGTTCTTTTTCAGCTTCCGCACGCTGCTCCGCCAAATCGGCGCTCAATGCGTCACTGTACCGGTACGCAAGCACGCTGCCCACTCGAACCTTTTCTCCGTCCTGCACTGCATATCTCAGATTATTGCCTTCCGTCTGCTCCAAGCTTTTTTCCTCTCGGAAAAAGACGCCCTTGGCTATGGTTGAATGATATACCGTATAGCGGTAAACATTTTCGGTAGAATAATCACTAAAAAAATGGCGGTAGACGTGGTAGCCTGTAAATACCAGCAAAAAAGTCGCCATAATAAATGTCAGCAACCTGCTTATCCCGTTCTGCTTCACATCATAGCCTCCTTTTCCAGTATTTCCATTGCTTTATCCTGTACTGTTTTACCATTTAACAAAGCATCCGGCTCAATCCAGAGCACTCTTTTATCCGCTCCGAACCAGGTCAACTGCCGTTTGGCATAACGGCGAGTACTCTGCTTCAACCGTTCCAATGCCTCCGCCAGCGTTTCATCTCCGTCCAGCCAGCCATACAGTTCTTTGCAGCCGATCGCCTGCGCAGCCGTTGCAGTCAGTCCCTTCTCACGCGCCGTTTTCACTTCCTCCGGCAGTCCCATCTCTACCATCTTGTCCACTCGTTGGTTTATACGCTGGTATAGCTTTTCGCGATCCTGATAGCGCAACCCAAACTCAATTACATGATAAGGACATGGTTCTCTCCGGCTGTCCGCTTCATGCTCCCGTATCGAGCGCCCACTCACCTCCATCACCTCGATGGCACGAATGACACGTCCGACATTATTAGGGTGGATACGCCTTGCCGTTTCAGGGTCAATCATCTCCAAACGCTTCCAAAGGGCATCGTTACCCTTCTGCTCTGCAAAAAGGCGCAGTCGTTCCCGCAGCAGCTCATCACTCGGTATGGTTTCACTGTACTGCACATTGTCTATAATTGCTTTAACATATAGTCCTGTTCCGCCGCACAAAATCGGGGTCTTTCCACGATTCATAATTTCATTGATAGTGGCACGCGCGAGCACTGCGTAGTCTGCCACAGAAAAAGGAGTTTCCACCGGCACAAAGCCAATGAGATGGTGTGGAACCGCTGCAAGTTCCTCCGGCAACGGCTTTGCCGTAGCAATATCCATACCCTCATAAATCTGCATACTATCGGCGGAAACGATCTCGCCGTTCACCGCTTTTGCCAAATCAATGGCAAGCGCTGTTTTTCCAGAGGCGGTCGGACCAACCACAACGATCAGCGTATTCGGCTGAAGCCGCACAGCGCTCCCTCCTTAAAAAAAATCAAACAATCCGTCCAAACATTCTTTCCAATTCCCGACGGGTAATAACAACCGCCACCGGTCTGCCGTGCGGACAGTTGCGAACTGTCGGATCCTCTTTCAGCAATTTCAGCAGCTCCTGCTGTTCCCTTTCCATTGAAGGTCTGTTCCCTTTGATGGCAGCCTTGCACGCCACAGAATGATACAGGTCGTCATATATCGCTTCCTCGTCCATGCCGCCACGATGCAGCAGCCTCTCGCACAGCTCGGTCAATAGATCTTCCGCTGCAATATTCTCTAAGACTGCGGGGACCTCCCGAACCCGTAAGCAGCCGTCGCCAAAATCCTCTACGGCAAAGCCTGCGCGGTCAAAGCAGTCAAGACTTCTCATGGCAGCATCGTACAGCTCCTTTGGCATCATTACTGTCAGCGGGGTCAACAGCACCTGCCGCTCCACCGAACCGTTTTGGTGCTGGCGCTTCAGTCGGTTAAAGAGAATTCTCTCGTGCGCTGCGTGCTTATCAATAAGAAGCATTTCGTTACCGCATTCCGCCAGCAGATATGTGGAAAATACCTCACCGATCAAACGATAATCCGGCTCCTGCTGCACAAGCGGCTTCTCTCTCTCCGGCTCCGCAGTCTCTGATAGTGCCGTTATGGTAGCCGCCAACTCTTGCCGCGGCTCAGCCAGCGGTTCATTGCGTTTTCTGTTCTGCGCCGTTTCAATTGTGTAGTTGATTTCCTTTACAGGTGCGTTTTCTTCTGTTTCAGGTGCGATCGGCAGACTCTCTGACTGCTCAGGCTCCCATTTTCTCGGTTCCACCGGTGGTTGAGCCCCCATACCATAGCTTGTACCCTTTGGCGGCAGATTTTTGCGATAATCACTGCCTCCGCCGCCGCTTTGCAGCACGCTGCAGCTGCCCACACTGCCATAATTTTTTTGATATGGCAAGCTGCCTGCCAACATGCGGTACTGCTCTGCTGTCATACGGGTCTGAGTTCCCTCTGCGGGGCGGTTATAAAGCTCAAATTCACTAAAACGTTTCCCACCCACATCGCGCACGGCAACGGTACGATTCATATTGCTCAAAGCGCCGCGGCAGGCATTCACTACCGCATCAAAAACCGATCGCTCGTCGCTCAGCTTTACCTCCAGCTTGGCAGGGTGAACATTCACGTCCACCTGTGCCGGATCTACCGTTAGGTTGATAATGCAGCCCGGGTACTTCCCCACCATAATGTGATTGCGGTAGCTTTCCTCCACCGCTGCCATAATTGTAGTGCTTTTTACATAACGGTTGTTAATGAAAAAATGCTCCATGCTGCGGGAAGGACGGCAACATTCCGGTCTTGCCAAATAACCGCTGACCCGAATGAATCCGCTCTCGCACTCCACCGGTATCAGCCCACGCGCAAATTCGTTCCCATACACAGCGAAAATGGTCGCCAGCAGGTCGCCGCTGCCGGGGGTCGCCAGCTTTACTTCCTTTTCCCGAATGAGCTTAAAGGCGATCTCCGGGTGGGATAGCGCCAACCGGTCCAACAGCGTTGCCACTGCTGTGCCCTCGGTGCTGTCCTTCTTCAGGAACTTCATTCTTGCCGGCACATTATAGAAAAGGTTTTTCACCGTGATAGCGGTGCCCACCGGACAGCCCGCCTCCGCCAACTCTCCCGCACACTCCCCTGCCAGTGTATAGCGTGTACCGATTTCCTCGGTTGAAGCACGGGTCAGTATTTCCGTTTCACTCACTGCGCAGATGGAGGCAAGCGCTTCCCCGCGGAAGCCCAGTGTTCCGATACGATCCAGATCTTCCGGACGAAGCACCTTGCTGGTAGCGTGCCGCAGAAATGCCTTCGGCACATCTTCCCGCTCGATGCCGCAACCGTTATCGGTAACCCGTATGAGCCGCACACCGCCATGAACAATCTCCACTGTAATGGAAGTAGCACCTGCGTCAATGGCGTTTTCCACCAATTCCTTTACCACCGAAGCCGGGCGTTCGATCACCTCTCCCGCCGCAATCAGCTCCGCCGTTTCTTTATCCAATATGTTTATTCTCGGCACAGGTATTCACCTCCTCCAATCGATATTTTACCAAGCTTAATTGTGTGATATATTTCGATGAACAGTTGCTCATAGCAGCTTTTTCAGCTCATAGATGAGGTTCAGTGCCTCAATGGGTGTCAGCGTATTGGGGTCAGCGCTGCGCAGACGCTTTTTGATGGTCTCCGACTTTTCATCGATGAAATAGAGCTGATCGTTTTCCTCCTTAGGCTTTACGCGGGTATGCACCTTCGCCTCACTCACCGCTTGCCCCTCCTCCAGAGAGGACAGCACCTCATAGGCACGGTCAATAACCCAACGGGGGATACCCGCCAGCTTGGAAACCTCGATACCATAACTCTCATCAACGCCGCCTGGGATAATGCGCCGCAGAAAGACAATATCTTCGCCGCGCTTCTTCACCGCCACATTATAGTTCCGTACACATGGGATCAGCTCCTCCAGCTCGGTCAGTTCATGGTAATGGGTGGCAAACAGTGTCTTGGCACCCAGTTTTTTGCGGTCGGCGATATACTCTATCACAGCGCGGGCAATGCTCATACCATCGTAGGTAGAGGTTCCCCGCCCGATTTCATCAAGGATCAGCAGGCTCTTTTCGGTTGCCTCCCGCAGGATCGCCGCCACCTCACTCATTTCCACCATAAAGGTTGACTGTCCGGTGGTCAGGTCATCACTGGCGCCCACACGGGTAAATATTCCGTCCACGATGCCGATTTTAGCGCTTGCAGCCGGCACAAAGGAACCGATCTGTGCCATAAGAACGATCAAAGCCACCTGCCGCATATAGGTGGATTTACCCGCCATGTTGGGGCCGGTCAACACAGCGATCTGGTTTTCACGGTTATCCAGCTTTGTATCATTCGGCACAAAGGGTACACCGTCCAGCAACTGCTCCACTACCGGGTGCCGTCCTTCGCTGATCTCGATCCCGTCGGAAAGGTCTACCGTGGGGCAGCAGTAGTTATTATTCAGCGCCACGGTGGCAAAGCTGCACAGCATATCCAACCCTGCTATTGCCGCTGCCGTCTGTTGAATGCGTGGCAGCTCTGCCGCCACAGCAGTCCGCACCTGTTCATATAACTCCGCAGCACGCTCAATGGCATTCTGCTGCGCATGCAGCACCCGCTCCTCCAGCTCCTTGATCTCCTCGGTAATATACCGCTCGGCGTTGGTCAATGTCTGCTTGCGAATATAATGTGCCGGGACTTGATCCTTGAAGGAGTTTGAAACTTCGATGTAATAACCAAACACGCGGTTGTAGCCGATACGAAGCGTCCGAATTCCGGTTGCATCCTTTTCCCGCTCCTCTATCTCAGCCAAAATACCACGAATATCTTTTGAGAGGTGACGTGCCTCGTCCAGTGCCTTATCATACCCCTCTCGAATGACTCCGCCCTCTTTGAGCGGAATCTCGCTGTCCTGATCAATAGCGGAACCGATGAGACGCGCCACATCTTCCAAGGGATCGATATTCTGTTCAATCTCCCGCAACAGAGCGCACTGTACCTCCCCCATCAACTCCTTGATGGCGGGAAGCCGCATTGCGGTCTGTCCCAATGCCACCATATCCTTCACAGGGGGATTTCCGTATACGACACGGGTCATCAACCGCTCCAAGTCATATACCCCGTCCAACTCTGCTGCCAACTCGCTGATCAGAATACTATTCCTTGTCAGTTCAGTCACAGCGTGAAGCCGACGATTAATCGCATTCACCGATAAAAGCGGTTGCTCAATGGAGGAGCGCAGCAGCCTGCGTCCCATTGAGGTCTTTGTCTTATCCAACACCCAAAAAAGCGTTCCTCGCTTTTCACGGCTGCGCATTGTCTCGGTCAGTTCCAAATTGCGGCGTGCCGCCACATCCAGCCGCATATATTCCTGCGGCAGATAGCTTTTTGCTTCCAGCAGGCGTTCCAAGCCGGTAAACTGTGTCACCTTGAGGTATGCCATCAAACCGCCCAGCGCACACACAGCCAACGGTGTATCAGACAAGCGGGATACCGTATCCATACCAAACTGCTCGGCAACCAGTTTTTTTGCCGTTTCCTCGGTGTAGGCATTGCAGTCACCCGCCTGTGCTGCACAGCACAGACGATCCTTGAGAAAGCCGACCACTGAGCGCAGGTTCGGCAGCTCCTCGGCATAAATGACCTCGTGCGGAGTGTATTTTCCCAGCTCGTTGATGACCGCCATTTCGCCGGAAACCTCGGTGACCAGCACACTGCCGGTGGAGATATCAGCAAAGGCAAGGCCACAGCGATCTCCAGATGGACACAGGCTGCAAATGTAGTTATTGCTGCCCTCCTCCAGCATATTGGCTTCCATCAAGGTGCCGGGGGTCACTACCCGCACGATGTCCCGCTTGACCATACCCTTTGCCAGCGCAGGGTTTTCCATCTGCTCACAGATAGCGACCTTATAGCCCTTTTTCACCAGTCTGGCTATGTAATTATCCACGCTGTGATAGGGCACGCCGCACATGGGCGCACGCTCGGGAAGTCCGCAGTCTCTGCCGGTCAGCGTCAATTCCAGTTCTCGGGAGGCGGTCACGGCGTCATCAAAGAACATCTCGTAGAAATCTCCGAGACGGAACATGAGGATCTGGTCACGATGCTCATCTTTCATGGAAAGATACTGCTGCATCATGGGGGATAATTTACTACGATCCTGCGGTATCAGCGACATTTCGGCACCCTCTTTTTTGTCATTTGGTCAATCGTTTCGCATCTTTAGTGGCAGG